>Ga0074199_1000150_pt1 | contig 141426 bp, 127 predicted proteins | sample EPASupsiteSAE347_FD_64528 | JGI IMG/M metagenome (GOLD analysis project Ga0074199, IMG submission 64528) | Bioremediated contaminated groundwater from EPA Superfund site, New Mexico - Sample SAE3-47 | ecosystem: Environmental > Aquatic > Deep subsurface > Groundwater > Contaminated ... | reverse complement strand
GAACTCGATCTTTTCGTTGATGGTTGTCATGGTCTTTATGTCTCCTCTCCCTTTCTTTCGGCCCTAAGATAATCCCGGAAGCAATTTTTAACAATCAGGGGGATTCTGAATAATAAATGGGAATAGGGCGTTGATATGGGTCAGGATATTTGCTGCTGTGGATCAGGTTTTGTCCGATGGGATGCGGCTACGCTCATTAAACGTATCTGTATCCGTCAAATGTCATTTTTCGCGGGCTCTATCACACGATTGCAATGATATATAAAGGCCTCCCCAATGTCACATTGCGTAATATGTAGGGCATATTTTTCGCCATTCAGGTCATCATCATTTCATCTTGACAGGAGCGGGGGACTTCCTTATAGTCCGCAAGCCCGGCGCGACATGGTATCGAGAAATACCTGTAATTGCGCCATACTGCCAGACCAAGGAGAAACCCACATGCCAAAACGAAGCGACATAAACTCGGTTCTTATTATCGGCTCCGGCCCCATTGTCATCGGCCAGGCCTGCGAATTCGACTATTCCGGAACCCAGGCCTGCAAGGCTCTGAGAAAACTCGGCTACAAGATCATCCTCGTCAATTCCAATCCGGCCACGATCATGACCGACCCGGGCATGGCTGATGTGACATACATCGAACCGCTGAACATCCCCTCCCTCACCGAAATCATCGAGAATGAACGCCCCGACGCCATTTTGCCCAACCTGGGCGGCCAGACGGGGCTGAACCTGACCTCGGAGCTTCACAAGCAGGGCGTCCTGGATAAATACAGCGTCAAGGTTATCGGCGTCCGGGTCGACGCCATTGAGCGGGGGGAAGACCGGATCGCCTTCAAGGAGACGATGAACCGCCTCGGCATCGACATGCCGAAAAGCGAACCTGCCTACACCGTTGAGGAAGCGGAAAGGATCGCCGCCGCCTTGGGCTACCCTGTCGTCGTCCGCCCGGCATACACCATGGGCGGCACCGGCGGCGGCCTCGTCTATAACCTCGAAGAACTCAGAACCGTTTCCAGCCGGGGCATCGCAGCCAGCATGGTCGGTCAGATCCTCATCGAAGAGTCCGTCCTGGGCTGGGAGGAATTGGAGCTGGAGGTCGTCCGGGACGCCAAGAATCAGATGATCACCGTCTGTTTCATTGAAAACGTGGATGCCATGGGGGTCCACACCGGCGATTCTTACTGCACCGCACCGATGCTGACGATCAGCCCGGAACTCCAGGCCCGGCTTCAGAAGCATTCCTACGACATCGTCGAGGCCATCGAAGTGATCGGCGGGACAAACGTTCAGTTCGCCCACAATCCCGAAACGGGAAGGGTCGTCGTCATCGAGATCAATCCCCGCACCTCCCGCTCCTCCGCCCTCGCTTCCAAAGCCACCGGCTTCCCCATCGCCTTTATCTCCTCCCTCCTGGCCGCCGGGATGACCCTCGACGAAATCCCTTACTGGCGGGATGGAACCCTGGACAAATACACCCCCTCAGGGGATTATGTTGTGGTCAAGTTCGCCCGCTGGGATTTTGAGAAGTTCCCCGGGGCCATAGACAAGCTCGGCACCCAGATGCGGGCCGTCGGTGAGGTGATGAGCATCGGCAAGAATTATAAGGAAGCATTCCTGAAGTCCATCCGCTCCCTGGAAAAGAGCCGTTACGGACTCGGTTTTGCGAAGGATTTCTCTGAAAAAAACCTTGATGAGCTGTACGAACTTATTGCTGAACCATCCAGCGAACGCCAATACATCATGTACGAGGCCCTGCGCAAAGGGGCGGATATCGAAACCCTCTTCCGGCGGACCCATATCAAGCCCTGGTTCATCCGGCAGATGAAGGAACTTGTCGACCTGGAAGAGGAAATCCTGAAGTACAAAGGGAAAATCCTGCCTGATGAACTCTTGCTCCGGGCTAAGAAAGACGGCTTTGCCGACCGCTACCTTGCCCAGATTCTCGGCATGCCGGAAGAAGATATCCGCAGGAAGCGCATCGCTCTGGGAATGGTTGAATGCTGGGAACCAGTACCGGTGAGCGGTGTGGAAAACGCCTCCTACTATTACTCGACTTATAACGCCCCGGACCGGGTGGCTGTTTCCAAGAACAAAAAAATCATGGTCCTGGGCGGCGGACCCAACCGGATCGGCCAGGGCATCGAATTCGATTACTGCTGCGTCCATGCGGCCTTTACCCTCCGTGACGAAGGCTACGAATCCATCATGGTCAACTGCAACCCCGAGACCGTTTCCACGGACTATGACACCTCCGACAAGCTCTATTTCGAACCCCTGACCGTTGAAGATGTACTTTCCATCTACGAAAAGGAAAAGCCCGAAGGCGTCATCGTTCAGTTTGGCGGTCAGACGCCCCTGAACATCGCCCAAGACCTCGCCCGGGCGGGAGTGAAGATCATCGGCACTTCCCCGGAAACCATCGATCTGGCCGAGGATCGGGACCGGTTCCGGGAGATGATGAAGAAGCTCGGCATTCCCATGCCGGAGTCGGGCATGGCCGGCAACCTTGCCGATGCCCTTGCCGTAGCCGCCCGGATCGGTTATCCCCTGATGCTCAGACCATCCTACGTCCTCGGCGGCCGGGGAATGGAGGTGGTCCATGACGAGGAAATGCTCAGACGTTATGTCGCGAAAGCGGTCGGGGTGACGCCGGAGCGGCCTATTCTCATCGACAAGTTCCTGGAAAATGCCATCGAAGTTGAGGCCGACGCCATTTCCGACGGTACGGATGCCTTTGTCCCAGCCATCATGGAGCACATCGAACTGGCGGGCATCCATTCGGGAGACTCGGCCTGTGTTATCCCACCGATCAGCATCTCCGCCCGTCACATGGACACCATAAATGACTACACCAGCAGGATTGCCGTCGAATTCGGCGTTATCGGGCTGATGAACATCCAGTACGCCATTGCCAGTGACGTTGTTTATATCCTCGAAGCCAATCCCCGGGCATCGCGAACGGTGCCCCTGGTGTCCAAGGTTTGCAATATCTCCATGGCCCGTATCGCTACTCAGGTCATCCTGGGTAAAAAACTGAAGGATTTCAAGTTTAAAACCCGCGTGATTCCCCATTTCGGCGTTAAAGAGGCGGTCTTTCCTTTCAACATGTTCCAGGAAGTCGATCCCCTCCTGGGACCGGAAATGCGCTCCACCGGCGAGGTATTGGGGCTTGCCGATTCCTTCGGTCTCGCCTTCTACAAGGCGGAAGAAGCGGCCCAACAGGTACTCCCCGGTGCAGGAACGGTGCTGCTGACCGTCAATGACTGGGACAAAGGCGGGGTTCTTGAAGTCGCCAGATGCTTCCATCAGCTTGGATTCCGGATCATGACCACGGCAGGAACCAATCGGTATCTTACCGAGGAAGGCATCCCCTCGGAGACCCTGCTCAAGATGCATGAGGGAAGACCGAACATTGTCGACGCCATCAAAAACGGCGCCATTCACCTGATCATTAATACCCCCAGCGGCAAGCTTAGCCAGTATGATGATTCTTACATCCGTAAGGCGGCGATCCAGTATAAGATCCCCTATATCACCACCATTGCCGCCGCCGTAGCCGCCGTCAAGGGTATAACCGCCTTTCGTAAAGGGCATGGACGGGCCAAGTCCCTCCAGAGTTATCATGCCGACATACGGTAGGAAGGCAATAGGCAATAGTAAATGGTGAATGGTGAATGGTAAAACTCACCATGAAAAATAACATTCTCCATCCTCTTCGAGGGCCGGGGTAAGCAATAAAAGATTCATTACCCTTAAGTTCCCTCTCCCTGAGGGAGAGGGGAATTCGGAAATTATTACGAGCACGACAAATCAAGGATTTATTGTGAAAGGCGCTGCATATGAAGGAAATAAGAGACAATTGTGGAATATTCGGACTTTACTCCCAGTTTCCCGCCGTATATGACATCTATAATGGCATCGATTTTCTCCAGCACCGGGGTCAGGAGTACTGTGGAATCGCCACCTATGACCGGCATGTCCACCAGGTCACCCATCATGGCAAGGTAGGAAATTCCTTCACGGAACAGGACCTCCTCTACTTGACCGGCAACTGGGGCATCGGCCATGTGAGTCTCTGGGAAAGGCAACCCATGGCCTGGCAGTCCCGCCTCGGCAATATCTCCCTCGCCTTCAGCGGCAATGTCATCAATGCCGACGAACTCATCGCCGCCATGAAAGACCAGGGGCATTCCTTCTACCGTAGCTACAACATTGAGGTAATTGCCAAGACCATCATGGAGGCCGATGACATGGTCACGGGGATTGCGACGCTTGCCGAGCGGATCAAGGGAGCCTATACCCTGGTGGTTCTTGCCGCCGAAGGCATTTATGCAACCCGCGACGTCTATGGTTTCCGGCCCCTTATTCTCGGCAAGAACGGGACCCGCTACGCCGTCAGCTCTGAATCGCGGGCTATCCAGAATCTCGACATGGATATCGTCCGTGACGTTCGCCCCGGGGAGATTGTCCTGATTGACGCTGAGGGATTCCATACCCTGAAACAGCTTCCCTCGCCCCGGAAGGCCCACTGTCCCTTTGAATGGGCATACACGGCCAGCATCGATTCCATCATTGACGGCCTTTATGTCCAGGAGGCCCGCAATCACCTGGGCCAGAGCCTCGCCCAGCGGGACCTTGATGAAAAAGACATGGGAGCCGACATCGTCGCCCCCGTTCCGATGTCCGGTATCGGGCACGCCCTTGGCTACCATCAAAGATCCCATATCCGCTATCAGGATGTGTTTCTATACAACCGCTACGCTGACCGGAGCTATACCCAGTCCAGTCAGATCGCCCGGGAAAAAATGGCCAAGCGGAAGATTTCCGTTCTGAAGTATGCCGTGGAGGGCAAGCGGATCGTCATCTGTGACGATTCCATCGTCCGGGGGACCCAGATCCAGGACAAGGTGAGGGATTTGAAGAAGGCCGGGGCCAAGGAAGTTCACGTCCGGATCGCCTGTCCTCCCCTCATGTATCCCTGCGATTTCGGCGTCTCGACGCGAACTTTGGAAGAACTGGCGGCCCGCCAGTGTTTCCCGACCGGCAACATTAGTTGTCTGGACGATTTGCGGAAACTGGAGTGCTGGATCGCCGGGCAGATCGACGCCGATTCGGTAAAATACAACAGCATCGACGCTTTTGTGGAAGCCATCGGCATTCCCCGGGAAGACCTCTGCCTGAAGTGCTGGGACGGTATCCGGCCGCTTGTTTAACCCCATCCCCACCCCGGCCCTCCCCTTGAAAGGGAGGGAAAAACATCCGGAGATTGCCAATTATTTTTTTATTTTTGTGTTGACAGAAGATGCTATTCCGTGTAGTGACCATCGGCAAATGATTGCCGATTGCCGATGGGAACAAATTTAACCAACCAGAAAGATATCGAGAGAAAAACCCTGCTGATCCTGCGCATCCTCAACGAGGTGCAGGGGCCCGTAGGATCGCGCCTGATTGCCCGGCGCATGCAGGAACTGGGCGTAACCTCCAGCGAGCGGGCCGTCCGCTATCACCTGAAACTGATGGACGAGCGGGGTTTGACGAAGCTTATCGGGCAGAAGGATGGCCGCATCATCACCAAAATGGGCATCGATGAACTTGGCGCCGCCCGGGTGGAGGATAAGGTCGGACTCGCTATCTCACGGATCGAAACCCTTGCCTTTCAAACCACTTTCGACCCGGAAAAGCGGGAAGGATTGTTGCCTGTAAATATCTCTTTCTTCAAGAATGACGATTACCCCCTGGCCCTTCGCATTATGGCCCCTGTTTTTGAGGCGGGGTTTGTGGTCAGCAACAGGGTAGCCGTCGCGGCCGCGGGAGAGCGTCTCGGTCAGCTCACGGTACCGGAAGGAAAAACCGGCATCGCCACTGTATGCAGCATCGTCGTCAACGGTGTCTTGTTGAAGCATGGCATCCCCATGGACTCCAAGTTTGCCGGCATTCTCCAGATCAAAAACCGTCAGCCCTTGCGTTTTGTCGAGCTTATCTACTACTCCGGATCATCCCTTGATCCCTCCGAGGCCTTCATCCGGGCCAATATGACTAACGTCCAAAGTACGATCCAGACAGGGGACGGCATGATATTAGCGAATTTCCGCGAAATTCCCTCTATCTGCCATCCGTTGATGCAGGATATCCTGATAAAAATGAAGGCCGCAGACATACATGGCGTCTTCGTCATGGGCGAGGTTAGCGAACCGGTCTGCGAGATCCCCGTGGATATGAATAAAATGGGGGTCATCCTCGCCGGGGGATTGAACCCGGTCGCCTGTGTCCAGGAAGCGGGCATTATCGTGGAAAGCCGGGCCATGTCCGCTGTAATGCGTTACGGGGATCTGACGCCGTTTTCGGAAATACACAATAAATTTACACAATAAATTGAAGGGGGTAGAAGAAGTATGTCAGTCATCAGCGATGTTATTGCCAAGGTCAAACAGACCGATCCGGATCAGCCGGAGTTCCATCAGGCCGTGGAAGAGGTCCTCGAAACCCTGGAGCCGACAACCAAGCGGCACCCGGAATTTGTGAAGGCCAATATTTACGAGCGGATCGTAGAACCGGAGCGGGCGATGCTCTTTCGGGTTCCCTGGGTGGACGACAAGGGGAGAGTCATCGTCAACCGCGGCTTCCGTGTCCAGTTCAACAACGCTATCGGACCTTTTAAGGGAGGATTGCGGTTTCACCCTTCCGTTAACTTAGGGATCATCAAATTCCTCGGTTTTGAGCAGATTTTCAAGAATTCCCTGACGACCCTGCCCATGGGCGGCGGCAAGGGAGGATCGGACTTCGATCCCAAGGGCAAGTCGGACGGCGAAGTCATGCGCTTCTGCCAGGCCTTCATGCGGGAACTTTTCCGCCACATTGGAGCGGAGTGTGACGTGCCTGCCGGCGACATCGGTGTCGGCGGCCGGGAAATCGGCTATCTTTTCGGCTACTACAAGAAGATCCGCAATGAGCATACCGGCGTCCTGACGGGTAAGGCCCTCGAGTACGGCGGCAGTCTGGTCCGCCCTGAGGCCACCGGTTATGGCACGACCTATTTCGCCGCCGAGATGCTCGCCACCCGGGGTCTCGATTTCAAGAATAAGATCGTCGCCATCAGCGGCTCCGGAAACGTAGCCCAGTATGCCGTGGAAAAGGTCAACCAGTTGGGGGGCAAGGTTATCACCCTCTGCGATTCCACCGCAACCATCGTGGATGAAAAAGGCATCGACGCCAAGAAGTGCGACTACGTCATCGAACTGAAGAACGTCAAACGCGGCCGGATCAAGGAGTACGCAGCCAAATACAAGGCGACCTGCTTTGAGGGCCTGAGCGTCTGGGACGTTATCCGGGAACAGGGGATCAAGGTTGATATCGCCCTGCCCTGCGCCACTCAGAACGAGCTTGACGGCATAAACGCCGCCGCCCTGGTAAAGAACGGCTGCTACTGCGTTGCCGAAGGGGCCAACATGCCTTCCACCCCTGACGCCGTCAAGATCTTCCAGGAAAACAACGTCCTCTACGGACCCGGCAAGGCGGCCAACGCCGGCGGCGTGGCAACCTCGGGACTGGAAATGAGCCAGAACAGCCTGAAGCTTTCCTGGACCAGGGAGGAAGTGGACAATCGCCTCCTCATCATCATGAAGAGCATCCACAAGGCCTGTGTGGAAACAGCCGAGGCCTACGGCAAGAAGGGCGATTATGTGACCGGCGCCAACATCGCCGGCTTCACGAAGGTTGCCCGGGCTATGCTGGCTTACGGCGTGGTGTGAAAAATAGCAGGCGATTTCTGTTTTGGCGCCTTTGCAGCGAATCCCAAATTCCCTTCCCCGTTAACGAGGGGAGAGAATTTAATAATGTTCGTCATTAACGACATAAGTCAATCGTCTTCCCGGAAGATGAAGAATTTCAAGAGCCGCAGGCCGCAAGCCCGCGGCTCTTTTACGTTTATCGCGCCTTGTATCCGATATGCAGGTAGGTGGTCCCGAGGGTTAGCGGGTATTGCTCTATTTTATGGAGGCCTGCTTCTCCCATTAGACCGGCAAAAACGGCTGGCTTTGGAAAATGTGTAATAGAATCGGATAGATAATTGTAAGCAGCCGGGTTCTTCGTAAAGTAGCCGGCAATCCGGGGGAGAAAATGGTTTAGATAGGAGCGATAAACCTTTCGTACATATTTGTTTCCCGGCAGATGCATCTCGAGGACCATGACCTGGCCCCCCGGCGCGATAACACGGGTCATTTCCTTAAGGGTTTTGAGCTTTTCCGGGATATTCCTGATGCCAAAAGCGATGGAGGCGACGTCAAAGGCGCTATCGTTAATCGGCAGGGTCTGGGCGTCTGCCTGGAGGAGCTGGATTCTTTTCGACAGGCGCTGTTTTTCGATCTTTTTCTGCCCCCGTATCATCATTTCCTGAACGAAATCAAGGGCAACGACACTAATTTGCGGATATCTCAGCACGGCCTCCATCGCCAGGTCCGCCGTCCCGGTGGCGATATCGAGCAACCGGTTGGTCTTGAAGAACTTCATCCTGTGGACGGCAAACCGCCGCCAGGCCACATCCCGCCTCAGGCTCAGCACCCGGTTGAGGAGATCGTATCCTTCCGGTATGGTCGCAAAAATTTCCCGAACCATCTCGGTGTGCTGTTTCTTCGAGGCCCTGGCTATGGGGGGGTAAGATTTTTTTTTATTTGCTGCCACGGGGAGTTCCTTTATTGAATCTTTGCGGCGCTGTCAAGGGAGAAAGGAAGAGAGCGGGCATGCGGCGATGATGACGGCGCCGTTGAAAAAGTATAGGATGCGGACGTATTTCCCGTGACGGTCGAGTTGTACTATATCACTGGTCTCACGGGCGAGGCGGGTCACCTTGAAGAGGATGGGCAGGGAGAGGAGACTCAAAAAGGCGAATTTGCTAAGGTAACCGGCGAGTATAAGAGCAATGATGCTTAGATAAATGGACACCCAGAGGTTCAACAGGCCGGTAATGGCTTTTCCCTTTCCCAGACGGACGGCGAGGGTCCTTTTGCCGACGGCGCTGTCCGTATCGATGTCGGGAATGCTTTGATAATAAAGGATAGAGGCGACCATCAGTCCGATGGGAAAGGAGAGATAGAAGGGGATCCAGTCGGGCCGGCCGGCAATGACCCAGTAGGTTCCTACGACCATAATCGGCCCCATATTAACACCAACAAAGACCTCCCCCAGTCCGTGATAGCCGTAACGGATGGGTGGAGCGACATAAAAGAGGCTGCTCAGGAAGGAGAAAAGCAGGATCGGCGCCAGCCCCCATACCTGATAGGCGCTCATCATATAGCAGGCAACGAGGAAGGCCCCGGTATAGAGAAGAATAATTACCCTTTTTAGCGCTTCCGGGGTGATCTTACGTTCCTGAATAACCCGTGAGCCGCCGATAGAAGCCCCGGAATCGGTTCCCTGAAGATGATCGAAGTAATCATTGGCCAGATTGGTGGCCAGGTGAACCATAAAGGCGGCCAGGTTGATGAGGGCGAAACGCCAGGGGTGCCAGGGGCCTGTCTGGCCGGCAACGACCCAGCCGAGGGTCAGGGGAATAAGAGTGGCAATGTAGAAGGGTGGTCGACTGGCCTGAAACCAGGCTTTAATTAGCTCTTTATTCATCGAGATGACAAGTCCATTGAAATTTTGGAAGATTTACCGGATAGCCATTATGATGTCAAATGGAAAGAAATTAGGAAAAAGATTAAAACGCGGCCGCATTATCAGAACAATTATGTTTGATCGCGCCAAGATCGGACAAATATATGCAACCGGCAATAGCACCTATCTTGCAACATGATGTATATTAAGGGAAATCTCCTAGAATTGTAATGGCAAGGTAATTGCGAATGTCCGGGTGATTCATATTCCGAGGGGAGACATTGCATGGTCAATCAAATCAACGCAGGCAACACAGCCTGGATTCTGGTGTGTTGTTCATTGGTTATATCACACCACTGGCGTCAATGTTGATCGGGGCGGTAGCGGCGCCGCTGTCCTATTATGCCATGCGTTTCCGGGACAGACGCAAGCTGGATGAATTGCTGGATGTCTGGTCATGTCATGGTCTCGCCAGCACCTGGGGCCATGCTCGCCACCGGTCTGTTTGCCACGGTTGCCGTGAATAGCGATGGCGCCACCGGCCTGTATTTCGGCAATCCCGGGCAGGTCGGCATCCAGATTTTTGCCGTGATCGTCACCATTGTCTTTTGTTTCGGATCTACCTACGTATTGGCCAAACTGTTGAACTGGAGTATCGGGCTCCGGGTTTCCGCTATGGAAGAGGATGTAGGCCTGGATATCAGTTCCCACGGAGAGAGATCCTATTCGTAAAACTGCTTTAAAGACTATCTTTATCTTGGAGATTTGTCATGCTGAAAAAGATTGAAGCCATCATTCGTGAAGACAAGGTCAACGATGTCAAGGAAGCCCTGGCCGAAATCGGCATTGTTGGATTGAATATGTTCGAGGTTCGCGGTCATGGACGTCAGGGAGGCATCAAACTGGTGGGCCGCGCCGGCGCCTACCAGTTAAATATGCTGCCGAAAATGCAGATCAACATCGTCTTGAGCGACCGCAACCTGGAAGATGCGATTGAAACTATTCTGACGTCAGCAGCCAAATTCTAATCCAAGGCAATCCAATGAAGTACAAATGGCCGAACGCTGGATAATGATGCAAAGGTACATAATTTACCATCGGATTTAACTTTTTATAACAATTTTTGTCATTCTATGTTATCGTGTAGATCAAAGGAGGAGATAAAATAATGAATATTTCACTTACGCCACAACTTGAAAACATGGTGAAAAAAAAGGTTGAGAGCGGGCTTTATGGTTCCGCAAGCGAAGTTATGCGCGATGCCTTACGCCTTCTTGAAGAACGAGACCGGAGACATGTCTTGCGTGTTGAAGAACTCAGGGCCGAAATCAAGAAAGGCTTGGATAGCGGCGAGTCAACACCTTTAGACGTGGGAACCATCAAGGCACGAGGCCGTAAACGGCTTGATGCGCAACAAAACAAAGCAAACGACTGATGCTGAGAATCCACAAGAGCCCCGAGGCTGGAAACGACCTTGATGAAATCTGGTGGTATATAGCCCAAGACAACCCCGTCAATGCAGACAACTTTCTTGACGAAATTGAGGAAACATGCCGGACACTCGCTCGGTTCCCAAGTATGGGTAGAAACCGGGATGAACTCCATCCCGGTTTGCAAAGCTTTCCGGTTGGCAAGTACCTGATTTTTTATATGCCAATTAACGGCGGCATTGAGATTGTCAGGGTTCTGCATGGCATGATGGATATCGACGCCTTTTTTTAAAACTATCTTGGTTGCACGAAAGGAGTCCTTAGCAATGCCTGTCTCTCACGTTCAAATTCCGGTCTCACTCAGGAGGCCGTTGCGGAGTTGATGGGAACAACAAGAAGTGCTGTTTCGCGCTTGGAATCTGCTGGAAAGCATGCACCATCCCTGACAACTCTGAAAAAATATGCTCAAGCTGTTGGCTGCCATCTGAAAATCAAGTTCATACCTAAATCAGGTTCAGCGAAACATGAAACCGGAGGCGAAAAGCAACGTACCAGTTAGACCGCGAACAGCAGATTTGTTAATTTTCAGCGCTCTCCGCTTCATTATTTCATTAACCGCGCTCACTCAACAACAAATACAAAGCGACAAAGAAAATTTTATTTTATATCGCTGAATTGCGATTGAAACCTGCATATTTTGGAAGTTGTTTTTTCCTAAGATGGGGGGGGGTATTTCTACTTTTCTGAAAACAACAACCCTGCAACCTCGGTTGAGACGCAATACTTCGATCCGTATTCATTATTGATATTTCTTCAATGATTATGATACTCATACATAGTAAAATGGAATTACATATAAAACAATCCCGAATCATAGTATTTATCTGTCTTCTGCTGATGAGTATGAGTACCTGTGTCTCCTTTGCAGAAGATGAAGTATTGAATAATGGACAGGATATAACTAGACCACTTACCCGTTTCGATGTACGATACCAGTTCCAGCATCTGCCGTCTCCGGCCGACGGAAATAGCAATACTGCCACCTTGCGCGCTGACCATCCTTTCAAACTGACGAAGAATCTGAAGTTCACCACGCGTTTCGATATGCCATTCGTGATTTCTACCGCGTCCGGTCCGGACAATCTTGATGGGGGAACGAAGGCCGGCTTCGGCGATTTACTTGCTATGGGGCTCTTCATCTACAATCTCGACGACCGGTTTGCCTGTGCGACCGGCGCTCAATTCACGTTTCCTACAGCAAGCACGAACGAGATGGGCAGCGGCAAGTACACCATCCTGCCTACCATTGGCGCCAGAATGGACATGCACGAAATCAGCCGGGGCAGCTTTACGGCGATGATCTTGCGCTACAATGTCGATTATGCCGGAAACAGCAATCGCAGCCATATTTCTGAACTTCAGTTTGCTCCGCTGGTGCTTATCAACCTGCCGCAAATGTGGTTCATAAACTTATTTCCCAGCACAGACATACGCTACAACCTCGCTGATGAGAGGCCTGGGGACACTGGCCGATGGTTCATTCCCTTTGATTTTATGGTGGGCAAAATGTTGAATAAAACGACGGTCGCTTCTTTGGAGGTGAGCATTCCTATCATCAAGGATTATAATGTTTATGATTTCAAAACAGAGGCGCGAGTCGGCTTCTTTTTCTGACATACTAGAAGGATGATAACTCTAGCCGCTCTTTCCTGAAGTCAATGAAGGACGGATTTTGAGAATTATGAGAGAGCACAAACGGTAATGCTTAAGATGATGGCTGTCGGCCCATTTCAGGCCAACTGTTATATACTGGGATGTAAAAAGACCATGGAGGGGGTTGTCATTGACCCTGGGGGTGAGGCATTTCGCATTGTGAAAGAGGTATCCAAGGCTGGTCTCATGATCAAATATATCCTAATCACCCATGGCCATATGGATCACACAGGTGCGGCGAAGGAACTAAAGGATATTATAAAGGCCCCTGTATGGATACACAGGCTTGATTCTCCCGGACTTGGTTTCCCACCTGATGGGACACTTTTTGATGGACAGGAAATTGAAGTCGGCACATATAGGATAAAGGTGATCCATACACCTGGGCATTCTCGCGGCGGTGTATGTCTTTACGCGCCAGGCGCTGTCTTTACCGGGGATACACTTTTTTCCGGTTCTGTAGGACGCACCGACTTTCCTGGATGCGATCATAAGAAACTGATTAAAGGGGTAATGGAAAAGATATTTCCCCTTGGAGACGATTTGCGCGTATATCCGGGACATGGCCCTGCCTCTACTATAGGTCAGGAGAGACTGAGAAATCCATTTTTCAAGTGACGATTTCCAAGATAATAAGTTATAGTGGAAGTAACTTATGAACCGAGATATGGCCAATATCGTTATCTATTTATCTTATTTCTTCGGGTTAGGTTCCCTGGTTCTGTTTGGGATTTTCCTTTTTAATGGCTCATTTGAAATAATTGATTTGCATCTGACAGGGAACCAGGCGCTTTTATTCGATGTAGGCCTATCCCTATTGTTTTTCATCCAGCATAGCGTAATGATCAGGCAAGGTTTCAGAAAAAAGCTCTATTCGCTGATACCTGAGGAATACTACAGCGCTTTTTATTCCATCTCTTCGGGCATGGCTCTATCTGCTGTGGTTATACCGTGGCAAAAGGTTCCACCGACGATTTTGTCTGCGGAGGGAACCTTTTACTGGATGCTTCGCATTCTCTTCTTCCTTTGCATAGCGGGGTTTTACTGGGGTGTCAGGTCGCTCGGATCATTTGACCCGCTGGGCATTGAGATTATAAAACGCCAACTTTACAATCGAGAGCAAAAAACGCTGTCACTCGCTGCCAGGGGATCTTACCAGTGGGTGCGCCATCCCCTCTATTTTTTTGTGATAATCATGATCTGGTCCTTCCCTGTTCTGACATCGGACAGGCTGCTGTTCAATATCATGTGGACTATATGGATTGTTATCGGTGCTATTCTGGAAGAACGGGACCTTGTTGCCGAATTCGGTGATAGCTACCGCGAATACCAAAAGAAGGTGGCAATGATCATTCCTTCCAAATTTAAGCTGAATTAGTTTAAGGATTTTTGCTGAAGAGAGAATCAACCAAGGTGAGAAACAGGTCTAAGATAGAGGAGATGTGATGATGAAAAGTAGAGCTGGATTTGCAGTGGAAAAGTTTTTGAGTGGATACAACTGAGCACAGTCGATACTTTGCGCTTTCCGGGAAGAAAGCGAATTGCCAGAGGAAACTGCCCTGAAGATCGCTTGTGGTTTAGGCGCAGGCATGGGGCGAAAAGCGGAAGTATGCGGTGCCGTAGCAGGTGGCATCCTTGTCTTGGGTATGAGGCACGGCAGAGGAAGCAAAGACGATCGATCAGCCATAGTATTTACCTACTCGAAAACAAGAGAACTCATGGATGAGTTTACCAAAAAACATGGCACATATATTTGCCGTAAGCTATTGAATGGGTGTGAGCTGACAACAGAAGAAGGGCAGAAGTATTTTAAAGAGAATGACTTACTTAAGAAGATATGCGCTCCTTGCGTTCGGAGCGTGGCCGAAATTCTTGAGAATATAATGTAATGCAATCCAGGCACATAGACATTCCCCAAAATGAGATGAATTTTCCATGGGCCGCATTATGTACAAATACAAGTCCTCACGTAGGTAAATTTGACCAGCCAATGAATCCCATTCGAAAGTGCGCATGCATCTGGAAGCAATTTCTCCCTTTTGATGCAGATCCGCTCCTTCATGAAATGTTGTTTTTCCAACATTGCTATTTTATGCTACATTATAAATCGTAACAGTTGAATAAATTGCCAATAATACAGCCGATCGCTACGCTCCGGCTAATTTTTTTGTTTGGCCATAAGAATAAGTGAATTTTGAAGAATAAAACTTTTTACTTGACCTGTCTATTGCTTCATACTTTAGCTTTGTTTCATCACGAGAAAGGAGCTGTTTTATGAAAGATACGATCCTAATGGCAAGTGGCGAGATTTTTAAGGAAATTCCTCAGAAGGATTGGGAGGAAGGGCTGACTGCCATGGTCGGCAATGTGGTGGAAGGACTGGCCTTCATGACACAGGAGCATCATCGGGTACGCAATTTCGCCGTCCGTGAGCTTCCTCGGGTTGGGTCGCCGCTTGCGACGAAATTCATCGCCGAGTCGCTAAACCTGAAAGTTACGCAGACAAAGGTCATTCTGGACGAACTGGAAAAACACATGACATTTCTGTTTCGGAACGAACAAGGGGCTGTTGCTTGGGCTTATCCGGTGACGGTTGATCCCACGCCACACCGAGTCCGCTTCAGCACAGGTGAGAGTCTGTATGCCGCCTGAGCGATCGACGCGATTGCAACGCCCTTCGTGCAAGGGCGCTTACGGGGGGAATCCCTTTTCGTCACGGTCGAATCGTCCTGTGCCAATTGCGGCGCGCCCCTGACCTTTGAGATGGACAGCGATTTCGGATACCAACTCATCACAGGAAGCTCTGAACCATTGCTCTCCCACCCCTTCGTGGACTTTGGGACGCTCCCCGATCCGAGCATCATCGACGCTTTTTGACACAAATCCCAGTTCTTCTGTTCAGAAGAACATGCCAAGAGCCACCACGCCGTCCAGAGAAACCCGGACGGTAACTTCTACACGCTCGAACAGGGGGCATTCTTCGACCGGATAGTCCAGTCCGCCCTTTTTGCTTTCCGATAACCGGTCAGAAGAGAGCCGATTAACAAGAGTCGAACCGGAATGCCCCCAGGGAAGTATTGGGGGCATTCATTCTTCAGAAAAGCGAGGATGTTGATGTTTCTAATTACCGAACTTGCCCGAAAGTATGGCCTTTCGCGGAGCACTTTGCTGTATTACGACCACATTGGATTATTGACGCCTTCGGGACGTAGTGAGGCAGGCTATCGCCTATATTCACTGGCAGACCGGGACACGTTGGCGACAATCTGCAGTTTTCGTAAGGCTGGATTGACCATCGAGGATATTCGTCGCATCTTATCCACGGAAGAAGATGCTAATAGAGTGGTTTTGCAGCGGCGTATGCGTGAACTGGGAAAAGAAATCCGCACCTTGCAGACCCAACAGCATTTACTTGGTAAAATGCTGCAGATTCAGTCTCTAGGCGAGCTACCAGTTACTGTTGATAAGCAGGCTTGGATTGAAATGCTTCGTGCCGCAGGAATGGATGAAGCTGCCATGAGAAAGTGGCACACAGAGTTTGAGCACCGAGCGCCGGAGGCCCACCACCAGTTTCTACTCGCACTTGGGATATCTGAAGATGAGTCACTTTTTATTCGGAAACAGTCAATGGAAGAACTCAAAGGATGAAGACAAACAATTGAGACGACTCTAATTAAAACATGAACAAACCAATCCAGCTTATTGGTTCGCTCCGGACGGCGGCATCCTTAGTTCTATCCGCATTCATCTGTCCTGATAAATTATTAGAAATCACCCTTTGTGGCGTCAAGATCTGGCACATGCGATATTTCCGTAAACAGCCACATTTACTTCAAATACAAGTCGTTGGTTTCGAGAGGCGGGCAGCTTATTGAATCCGGTTCGAAAGGTGCGTATTTTGGAAGTTGATTATTCTGAAGATCGAGGGTATTGTTGTCTTCCTAAGACAAGCATGCCAACTTTTTTCTATCCATACAACTGTTCAATCGGAAAGCCGCAATATAAAATTGTTATTTGATACTGGATGAAGTATGAAGAGGATAGTTTCGCTAATGCGGTGAGGATTCCAATGCAAGCCATGCCTATCAGAATATTTCTTGTCCTATTTATCCTTTTTCTTTCCTATCCCCATGCATTGCAGGCAGCGATGGAGCAGCGCATCGCCCTTGTCATCGGCAACAGCGACTATAGCTCTGGTCCCCTGAGGAACCCTGTTAATGATGCCACCGCTATGGCTACTCAACTACAGAAGCTCGGCTTTAATGTTCTTCTGAAGAAGAATGCCAATCTGCGGGAGATGGAAGATACCCTTGCTGACTTTGGAGACCGTTTGAAGCGAGGTGGCGTTGGTCTGTTTTTTTATGCCGGTCATGGTCTTCAGGTCGGAGGTGCGAACTACCTTGTTCCCATTGGGGCAAGAATCAACCGAGAGTCGGATATCAAGTATGAAACCCTGGACGCGGGAAAGATCCTTGATGAGATGGGCAATGCAAACAACGGACTGAACATCGTCATCCTCGATGCCTGCCGGGACAATCCTTATTCCCGCAGTTTCCGCAACGCTGCTCGTGGTCTGGCAATCGTGAGCAACGCCCCGGCGGGGACGTTCGTTTCCTACTCCACGAGTCCCGGAAACGTAGCTCGGGATGGCGTCGGTCTTAACAGTCCCTATACGGAGTCACTGTTGCGGTACATGAAGGAGCCGGGGCTTACCATTGAACAGGTCTTCAAGGGTGTGCGAGCAAAGCTGGGGAAAGAAACAGGGGGTAAGCAGATTCCCTGGGAGCTTTCATCTTTGCAGGGAGAATTCTATTTTATACCGGGCAGCGGCAAGACGGCAACGGATATTACTCAACCGAGTAAAATTGTCGTAGACAGGGATGAATCATCCATAGCCCTGAAATCGGACACAGATGCGCTTGATGATGAAAGCAGGAAGCTTGAAGATGAAGAGCGCAAGCTGGAAAAGGAGAAGGCGCTGCTGGAGAAAAGGAAAGCCATAGAAGAGAAACGGCAGAAAATAGAGGAGGAGAAGACTGCTCTGGAGGCGAAAAAAAGAAAAACCCTGGCTATAGGGAAAAAGACTTCGGTACCGACAGCGGGGGACTCGAATCTCGTATTGGAAAAGACCGTATTTGCGCCAGGTGAGTCAATCCGGGTGGAGTTCTATGCTTCCGGTAATTGGGCGCGTGATGCGTGGATCGGGATCATTCCTTCCAATATATCGCATGGTAGTGAGTCAGTGAACGACCAGCATGATATAACTTACCAGTACATAGAAAACCGTACCAACGGAGTTATGATATTTACAGCTCCCGGTCCTGGGCAATGGGATTTACGGATGCATGACACGGATAGAAATGGGAGAGAGGTTGCATCCATATCGTTCACTGTCGGTAATTGACCATAAGGAAGAGAGGGCGTCGGATGACTCTTTTGATTCCGTCCATACTAAATAGGCCAAACCAGATAAATCAAAAACGTCCCTGATTCCAGCCTTCGATCTCCGGAGATAGTAAGGCCATATAAGCGACGTCATAGCTGCCCTCGATTCGTCGAATTGAAAAAATACTATACACCTTTCCCTTGCAGCAGCCTCATTTTCTCGTCAAGTTGAAGAACCGCATACCCGCCTCGTTACTCTTTATCGATCCTTAATCCTCACCCCTGTTAAATGCACACATCTGAACAATTGTAGATGTACACAAGCTCGTTATTATTGCTATTTTGTCGTAATCAACCTTGCTGATAACAAATACAAAGCGAGAATTTGGCGATCGTGCCAGTGCATTGAATTCGGAAAGAAAGGTGCTAATTTATGAGCGTGATTATTTTAACAGGAGGTGGTAACTTTTCCTCCCTATAGTCCATAAGATTGGTTTTTTGTATAACTACTAGATTTCAATGCGCATTCAAGAAGTCTCCTTCAATTCATTTCATCTTTAGCCTCCGGAAGATGCTGCGTATATATTTTCTACGACAGAAAACTCCTTAAATATTCATTTCCCTTGTTTTAATCTGATAATCTCTGCAATAACTCTGCTGGGATCAAAATAAACCTCATTGCGCCGGATCTTCCCGAGATCGTTGAATTGCACCGTTCAAACGCCGATACAGTCGATGACCTTGCCACCAACGGGTATTCGGGCCAGCCACTTGCAAAGAAAACCGTCTTCCATAGGAATCGCTTCAATCAGCGTCCAGATCCAGTCGGGATTTTGGCCCAACATCTTACGCAGGTGGCCTAAGAGTTGCTCCTTACCTTTGACCCCCTTGGGTACGAGATGATCCGAGTAAAATACATCATCAGAATAGAACGCGGCCAATTTCTCCGGATCGTTGCCGGTCCAGGCCGGCAGCCAACGGGAGGTAAACTCTTGTGCTTCTTCCTTTGTCATCATGTCTTCTTCCTCCTCTTTTTTTCTTGGTTACCATTCTAGTGCTTGTTTTGGGAAAATGGAAGTGGCATAATCGACAAAAAAGAGGGTATAAACGGCATAATATTTCCGGAGGTAGTCATGAAGAAAGTTACCATTCTTGCGTTACGCAACGCCCAGGCATCAAGCATCACCGGCCCTATGGATGCATTTCTTTTTGCCGGTGTGCTTTGGAATGTTGCCTGTGGTGAGAAGCCGTCACCCTGTTTCGAGGTTGCTGTCACCTCACCTGACGGCAAGGCGGTGAAATGTGCCAATCGATTCTATGTCGAACCCCACTGTGCCATCCATGACGTGAAAGACACTGATTTAATCATCATTTCTGCCGTTACCGGCGATGTGGGAAAGACGATCGAGAAAAACGGAGAGGTAATCGACTGGTTGAAACAGCACTACCAATCGGGGTCGCAGATCGCCAGTATCTGTACAGGTGCATTTTTGCTTGCCGAAACCGGACTCTTGAACAGAAAAACAGCTACGACCCACTGGGGATTTGTCGATCTGTTCAGAAGCAGATATCCCTTTGTGCATCTCCGGCCTGATGCAATGATAACGGACGAGGGTGATCTTTACTGTTCCGGTGGTTCGAACTCCTTTAATGATCTGTCGTTTTACCTGATAGAAAAGTTGAGCAGTCGTGAGGTTGCCGTACAGTGTTCAAAGGCGATGGTACAGAACTTTGGTCGAGCCACCCAGGCTCCGTATGCAGCATTTCAATTCCCGAAAAGCCATCACGAGCAGGTTATACTAACCATCCAGAGATGGATCGAGGAGAATTACACTGAGGACATCACCATCTCAATGATCGCCGAGAGATTCGCAATGAGTCATCGCACCTTTGAGCGTCGTTTTAAGCAGGCAACAGGCTATTCTCCCCTCGTCTATCTACAGAAGGTGCGGATCAATGCTGCAAAAGCCATGCTGGAAAGACCCTATACGACCTTTGAAGAAGTCACTCATCGCGTGGGATACGAAGACATCGGCTCCTTCCGGAAGATCTTCCAACGGCACACGGGCCTCCGTCCGAAGGAGTACCAACGCCTCTTTCAGGAGGGTGCTCAAGTCTCATGGCATAACGATGGATTATGAAATAGTGATAATAACCTGCATAGTAGAGTCTATCTGTCTTCCTTGTAGTCAGTAATACGTTGCCCTCGAAGGGAATGCAGGACTTCAAATACAAAGCGAGAGGCCACGTTTGCTGGGAGCTTATTGAATCCGGTTTGAAAGGTGCGAAGTCTGGGCAACATATTTTTACAGGCCAGAGATACGACCGGCTTGCCTTCACCCAAAGAGTTCCGATATGGCTTTACCCGCCGTATCCCGTATCGACTCATCGTAAAAGGACGACATTTCGTTAGCCTCGGGATTAATCTCAATGCAACGGGCGTTGTTCTCTTTTGCGAATCTCGGAAAACCAGCCGCCGGATAGACAACACCGGAAGTACCGATACTCACGAAGAGGTCGCAGCAACGGATTGCGGCTATGGCCTCGCTCATAACGCCCTGGTCGAGCATGTCACCAAACCATATAATATCTGGTCTTAGCCAACTACCGCATTTGTCACATTTGTAACTTTTATATTTTTCGCCAATGTCCTCTGATATGCCATCGTAAGGGCACCTCAAACGCCAGAGGCTCCCGTGCAGCTCGATGACGTTCCCGCTTCCCGCTCGCTGATGCATACCATCGATGTTCTGTGTCACCAGTGTCACCCGCGGGTGCTTCTTCTCCAATTTGGCGATTACTGTGTGTCCGGGGTGAGGTTTGCATGCGAGGACCGCTGCACGTCTCAATTCATGGAATTTTAGGACCTTCTCCGGATTGCCATCAAAGGCATCCTGGCAGGCATACTCCTCCCAGCGGTACTGACTCCAAACGCCGCCGTGTCCCCGATAAGTAGGAACGCCACTTTCAGCAGACATCCCAGCGCCGGTGAAAAAGACGATGTGCTCATATTGCTCAGGATCAATTGTTTTCATGTTTTCACATCCCGAGATGAAGGCTACCACGACTCCTTATGCTTCGCAACAACAAGATTATCACGTTGTAAATTTAAACAAATCTGGTCATCTTAAGGTATAATTCCCGGGAATCCCAAAGACCTCACAAAGCAAAGAATATGGAGGTGGACCATGACAATGCAAGAAGCAATCAGGCTGTTCAATAATTATCTCCAGTCAAACCATAAGCAAAGGACCATTGACAGTTACGTTCATGTGCTTGGCAGATTTGAAATGATCCACGCGCAGAGGGAATTGGATTCAGTTGGTTCCGATGAAATCTATACCTTTCTGGAAACACTAACGCAGGATCTTGCAAAATCTACCCGAAGACTCCGATATGCCCAGATAAAAGCCTTTTACAACTTCATCATCGACCGATGTTCATTGAACATGAGGAATCCATGTAACACGGCGCTGCTCAGAAAATCCTATAGAACGCCAAAACAGGTGTTGCGCAAGATTCTCGAACGGGAAACGGTGGATGAGATGATCTACAATACAAAAGGACAGAGAGACCGGCTGATATTGGAACTTCAAGCAAGGTGCGGATCAAGGATTGGCGAATTGTTGAAGATAAAAGTGTCGGATGTTTCAGATAGAACCATTACCCTGAGAAATCCGAAATCCGGTAAAGAAACAGAGCTGGCTTATATGCCAGAGAGCGTTTCAAAGAAGCTGACAAAATACATCAAGGATAATTCCCTGCAATCTGATGACCGCCCATTTCCCATATGTTATTCAACAGCAAGAACTCTTGTCAGGCGGCGGGGAGAAAAAGTAAATGTCCGTATTTCGCCCCATGATCTCCGGAGATACTCGGCCACCTATGCCAGTAGAAACGGTGTGCCCTTGGAAATCGTATCAAAGGTTATCTTGAGGCACCAGGATTTAAAAACCACGCAGGTCTACCTCGGCAAGATCAGCGATTCCGAAGCAATCCGGTGGATGGACATCCTGCATGGAAAATAGGATTGTCCAGCATAACCGATTGGGACATCGAGGCCTTTGGGGTTTTCAATATAAGGAACACATCACGCCAGCATGAAATATTTCTATCAGACTTTCGAAGTGGACAATTATCTTGACAGAAGTTAACGCGTGGGTTAACATATTGCCGTGAACAGAACCGTCAGTTTTTATAAGACAGTAGATGGGAAATGCCCCGTCCAAGATTTTCTTGATGCCTTGCCCGGTAAAGTGGCTCAAAAGGTGGTGTGGGTACTTCGCCTCTTGGAAGATTTGGGAATAGTGCCATCTACATATTTTAAAAAGCTGACAGGGACAGAGGATATCTGGGAGTGCAGGGTCCGATATGGTTCCAACATTTATAGAATATTCTGTTTCTTCGACAGCCATGCGGTGGTTGTACTGACCCACGGTTTTGAGAAAAAAAGTATGAAAACACCCAGGCAAGAAATAGAGAGAGCCGAAACGTATCGGCGAGATTATTTGAAGAGGAAAGGGGAAAGGGTATGAGTGACCTAAAAAAATATATAGCCACGAGAAAAAAAAAGGATATGGAGTTTGCCACTGGTTTTGATGAAGGCTACGAACAATTCAAGATCGGGTTTGTACTACGTCAGGCACGCGAATCCGCAGGATTAACCCAGGAGGAACTTGCCTTACGCCTTAAAACCCAAAAGACCGCGATTTCAAGAATTGAAAATCACGCTGAAGACATCAAGCTCTCTACCTTGGATCGGGTTGCCAAAGCGCTGGGTAAGCGATTAGAGGTACGCATTGCATAGAGTTTGCCGTTATTTTATCAAAAGAAAATATATCTGACGAATATTTAACGGCGATTCCCTTCGAATACAAAGCGAGAAACCACGATTGCTGAGAGCTTATTGAATCCTGATTGTAATCATTGATTTAATTTCTGCTAATATAGTTATATGTATGGCCGATCTTGTGAGGTGTCAGCATGTGGAATCCTCCATATTCTTCATATCTAAAGGAAGGCATGGTGGCGGCGTGGCCAATCTGTCTGGGATACGTGCCCATCGGATTGGCCTTCGGCGTCTTGGCCCACAATGCCGGTCTTGCGCCGTGGGAGATCGGTCTGATGTCGCTTTTCGTCTATGCCGGAAGTTCCCAGTTTATCGCGGTGTCCATGATCAGCAACGGCGCTGCTGTAATTCCCATCATTCTGACGACCTTTACCGTTAATCTCCGCCACCTGCTGATGAGCTCATCCCTGGCCGTTTATCTGCAACGTCTGGGCGTTGGCCGGCTTTCCCTGTATGCTTACGGGGTGACCGATGAAAGTTTCGCCCTCAACATGAGCCGCTTCCGAGACGGGGACTGGGATTGGCGGAAAGCACTGACGTTAAATCATACCGCTAATCTGGCTTGGATCGTCAGCACAATCATCGGGGGGTATGGTGGACAATTCATTCCCGCCGGGGCCTTCGGGATCGATTACGCGCTGCCAGCCATGTTCATCTGCCTACTGGTCTTTCAGATCCGAGGCCGCCTTTTTGCCTTTGTCGCCGTCCTCTCGGGATTGCTGGCCGTTGCCTTCTCGCTGCTCTTTCCAGGCAATGCTTATATTGTGATGGCGTCGGTGACAGCCGCGACGCTCGGTGTTTTCCTGCAGAAGGGGTGTGAAAAGGGAAGAAAATGCACGGAGGAATCTTGAAGACGGACTATCTGTTGTTGGTGCTGGGCATGGGGATCGTGACCTATCTGCCGCGCTGGGTTCCCTTGATTTTTCTATCACGTCGCCGGTTGCCGGAGTGGCTGCGGCAGTGGCTGGATTTTATTCCCGCCGCTGTCCTGAGCGCCCTAATTCTGCCCGCTTTGGTGACAACCGGAGAACCCAGGCACCTGACCGTTTTTCAACCGGCCCTGCTGGTTTCAATGCCCACTTTGATCTTTGCTTGGAAGACCCGTTCGTTGGCCGGAACGGTGATTATCGGGATGGCCCTTTTCTGGGTTGCCGGGATGTTTTTTTCATGAGTTTGTAGCGATTCCCGTAAATCTTGAAAAATCAGTAATTTGATTTTCTGTATAGTCCTTCTTCCTTGTCCGGTACTTGCCATTTCTTTATGAACAGCACCCACTCAGTTGCAAATACAAAGCGACAAAGAAAATATTATTTTATATCGCTGAATTGCGATCGAAACGTGCATATTTGGGAGTTTGATTTTTTCGCAGTCCAGTGGTATTGTTACTTTCCTTTTAGTCGTACAACGTCAACCTAGACATAAATGCTAAACTTCAATTTACTATCAATTAATTCGTTAGGCCATAGAAAATGGACCAATAGTTCATCCTCATGTGGAGGCGGATCATGTGGAAATTCATTATGGTAGTGCTCACTTGGGTGGCGGTATCCGGTCTGGCGATGGCAGCCGAGATAGACCACACAGTCGGTATGGCGTCGAAGCCATCCGCTCCGCTTTGGAGCCGAACCGGCTGCCACATTGGCGGCCACGTCGGCGGAATAAGATCCCAAAGCAAGGACTGGACTCCTCGGACGCCGGGCGGCGATCACTACGGCGAGTCACTTGGCAGCCATGATGCGGAAAGCTGGCTCGGCGGCCTACAGGTCGGCTGCGACTATCAATTTACCCAAGGCTTCGTAATAGGCATTCAGGGCGACTATGCTTGGGCGAATGCTGAAAGCAGTCACGATAGCACACGCGAAACCGGGGTTGCATATCACAGCACGGTCAAGTCGCTTGCGACCGTCACAGGACGTCTCGGCTACGCCTTTGACCGCCTTCTTGGCTACGTCAGGGGTGGAGTCGCTTGGCAGCGTGACGATTTATGGGCAACCACTACCATGTTAGGAACAGCCTATGAGTATAGTCCCACACGGCCGGGGTGGACCATCGGAGTTGGGGCTGAATATACCTTTAACCGCTCTTTGTCCAGTTTCGTCGAGTACGGCTACTACAATTTCACCGCCAGTAATCTTGAGTTTACACCGCAAGTAGCTGGGCTTTCCAAGGCGTTTGTCGACATCACACAAATCACGAACGTCTTTCGCATAGGCGTCAACTATCGATTCGGCGGTTCCGCGGCGCCCATCACCAAACAATGATGAGTGCTGCCTTCTTTGATAGGCGGTGGGAACTTGCTTGCCTTATTGAAGTCTCAAGATTGTGCGCTGGTTTCAAAAGGTCTGCCTTCTATTCCTGATGTTCTGTCCGCAATCATTCGATGCATAAATAGCGGCCAAGCCTGTCAATTCAGCCGATCGCCACGCTCTGGCACATGCCATATTTTTATGAATGGCAGTTAATCCCTTCAAATCAAAGCGTTAGCTCACAGTTGCTTAGAGCTCATTGATTCCTGGTCGAAAGTAGCGAAAATATCACCCGACCAGAAGTGTCTTGGGATGAATGCGGCGAAATTCGCATGCTTGAATAAAAGCCCAATGATTGCTTGATAATCAAGAACTAATCGTGTAGATTGCTGCCATGGAACGCGAGGATATCGTAAAATATTGGATCGAGTCATCGGATTCTGATTTCCAGGTTATGGAGAGCCTTTTTATAAATGAACATTACGTCTGGGTCTTATTCTTGGGGCACCTGGTGGTAGAAAAGTTACTGAAGGCATATCATGTGAAAAATGTTGGCACCGATTATCCAAGAATTCATAATCTCATGGAAATTGCCCACAAGGCGTCGCTTGAACTATCCAATGAGCAAAAGTTAGCCATGTCGGAGCTGACTACTTTTAACCTCAGGGCAAGATACCCCGATTACAAGAATCGGTTTCAAAAGAAGGCCAATCGCCAGTATACGGAGATGCAGCTCGACAAGATACGAGAAATAAGAAAATGGCTACAGGAAAAGATAAGCAGTTAATTTACGAAAAGATCAAAGAATACGTCAAAACCCTTGAAAAGAACAAGGTGCCGGTCTGGCGTTTATATTTGTACGGATCTTACGCCAAAAATACATTTCATCCCGACAGCGATATTGACTTGGCCGTATTCTGGGACCGGGACGATATTGACGGACTGGATGAGGACATCGAATTAAGAATGTTGAGTTGGGATATCGACTTACGGATTGAACCACATTCCTTTGCCCGCACCGACTTCGACGAAACGGACCCGTTTGTCAGTGAAATCATCACAACCGGAGAGCGTATCCTGTAATACAGCATTATTCTGAATGAGCTGACGTTATATCGCGCCGAACCTGGGAAATCGCCTTATTCCGCCATGTGAGTGGCAAATAAGGTAATGACATCATGGCGGAAAGCTGAATGAACCTACTATACTATGGCGATAACCTGGACGTGATGCGCCGACATATCAAAGATGAAACTGTTGACCTCGTTTATCTGGACCCGCCGTTCAACTCCAATACAAATTATAACGTCCTCTTTGCAGAAAAAGACGGGAGCAAAGCAGCAAGCCAGATTCAGGCTTTTTCGGACACCTGGACATGGAATCAGGAAAGCGAATCCACCTATGCAGAGATAGTAATGGCGGGAGGGAAGGTCTCCGATTGCCTGCAGGCATTCAGGACCTTTCTGGGCGAATGCGACATGCTGGCCTATCTTGTAATGATGGCCCCACGCCTGGTAGAACTTCGGCGTGTGATGAAGTCAACTGCAAGCATTTACCTTCACTGCGACCCGACAGCGAGTCACTATCTGAAAATGCTCATGGACGCCGTCTTCGGACCGGCCAACTTCAAGAACGAGATTATCTGGAAGCGGACAACATCGAAATCCCTGATGAAGCGAAGGCTTCCATCAAACCATGATGTCATATTGAGTTACCAGGCTTCGCCCGATGCATGTTGGAACGCGGACGCCATGTATTCCGCATATGATCTTGCCAATCTGGATGAGAAGACTGCGGGTAAGTACTGCCAGCGAGACAAAGAAGGAAGACTTTATCAGTTAACAGACCTGAGCAACCCTAACTCTGACCGTCCAAATTTGACATATGAATTTCTCGGAGTCACCAAGGTTTGGCGCTGGACAAAGGAACGTATGCAGAAAGCGTATGAAGACGGACTTGTAATCCAGCCGAGTCCGGGCGCAGTTCCCCGTTTCAAGCGTTATCTGGACGAGCAAAAGGGGAAACCGCTTGATGATGCACATCCGTGATTTGAAGGGAGTCTTGGACCGGGAAAAAGCGGCAATCGGCATTCTGATCTCAATGGAGCAGCCAACCAAGCCGATGCTGACCGAGGCTGTTACATCGGGATTCTACGAGTCCGCAACCTGGGGACAGAAATATCCGAAGATGCAGCTATTGACAGTAGCCGAACTGCTGGCCGGGAAGAAAGTTGAAATGCCCCCAATTAAACAAGTGAGTGTGACATTTAAAACAGCTCCAAAGGAGACAAAGAAGAAAAGTGAACAACATGAATTGGATGTGTGATTAGGCTGATAAATGTCATCAAGCACACAGATCATAATTGCGTCTTTCAAACGCTTCCCTTCATAAAGCCGTAAATCTAATGTTGGATTGTAGTAGACTGCGCCAATTGCCAGCAAATATCGTTTTCCCCCATATCGCTCTTGAGTATTTCCGATCGAAAGCGGCTACACAAACACATTCCCCCATTTTGACGCTTTCAATAAAACTCAGTGACATCAATATCTGTTTTGGGCTATTGATAAGCAGGAGCCAAATAATCAGAGAGCTCTCTTCTTTCGTAGGATTGATCATATGGACAAAGAACTCATCAAAACTTACCGCTTGTTTCTGAAAGACAGCATCCGCAAGGTCATAGATTTTTCTCAAACTGATCAGAATAAAAGAATTGCACCTCCTCCTGTTGAAAAACCATGCCCACCAAAAGCCATGCGAATTGAGCTTCCCAAATATGATCAACTCAAGAACATCGGCAAGATTGATATTAGAGCAGCAATCAAGAACCGTGAAAGTCGCAGATCATATAGTCATCAGCCTCTATCCCTTGAAGAATTGTCTTTCCTCCTGTGGGCTACCCAGGGAATAAGGAAGAAACTTGATTCCGGTCATGCCTTAAGAACTGTGCCGTCTGCCGGGTGTCGCCATGCCCTTGAAACTTATCTATGTGTGCTGAATGTTGAGGATCTCGATCAGGGTATTTATCGTTACCTTCCTCTTGAACATCAGCTCCTGATTGAATTTGCCGAGGAGGACCTGAATAAAAAAATCCGTCATGCTGTTCTTGGCCAGCGATATCCGGGGGAAGCAGCCGTTACTTTTATCTGGACAACCATCCCCTATAGAATGGAATGGCGCTATGGGCTTGCCGCTCATAAGGTCATTGCCATTGACGCCGGCCATGCATGTCAGAATCTTTATCTTGCCTGTGAAGCTATTGAAGCGGGTACCTGTGCCATTGCCGCATATGATCAGGGAGAGATGGACAAACTTCTCAGGATTGATGGGCAGGATGAATTCACGATTTATCTCGCCTCTGTCGGAAAAAAGCTTTAATAATCAGTGAACGCTAAGTTTACAACTGAGCAAAGTAGGAGGGACAAATGCCACTGAGAACAAAGGAAGAATATTTCAATGATCCTCATGGATGAGAAAGAGCTTATTAGCCCCAATGGTCGTCCTTTTTTTGGCTTTTATAAATCGCCTCTTCGTAGACTCAACTCAGAAAAGCTCCGATGCTATGGGAATAGTAAATTGTCTGCATTGAACAATAAACTGATTCGCCTTTTTCGGCTGAAGCGCTGGCAATATCTGGGCATCTGCACGGAAGAATTCGTTTTCGGATTGGCTGTTGTTGATCTGGGCTATTTGAGCAATATGTTCTGCTACATTTTCGATCGAAAGGAAAATCACCTTTCAGAGTATGACCGGATTCAGCCTTTGGGACTGAATACACGGATGGAAGGCAGTTCAGCAGCAGGGACAGTTTATTTCAAGGCTAAGGACACGATTGTCAAGATTGAAAATAAAGATGCTGAAATAAGCCTGAATCTTTCAATTGATAATGATTGCTCGGGCGAGGTATTCTTCAATAAATATCAAGAACCCCTGAGTTTGATAACCAGAGTAGGCAAGAACGGCTTCAACTACACCCATAAAGAAGCCGGCATTCCAGTTCGGGGGCTGTTTCAATTCAAAGGCAACCGTTATGAAGCCGGCATTCACAGTTCCTATGGAGTTCTTGATTATACATTTGGTTATTTGTCGAGAGATACTTTCTGGAACTGGGCTGCTGGTGGAGGAATAGACGATGATAATCGCCGAATTGGGTTCAATCTTGTTGCTGGTATCAATGAAACAGGTTTTACGGAAAATGCCTTCTGGATCAATGGCAAGATATTCAAGGCAGATGTGGTTGATTTTCGATATGATGATTTAAATCTTTCATCACCCTGGAAGATTGTTTCAAATGACGGTAAGGTTGATATGACATTCTATCCCGAGGGAGAGAGAAAATCAAACATCAATGCCGGTTTAATTTTGAGTCGTTTTCATCAGCCGTTCGGAAGGTTTGAAGGGTACCTGAAAGAAGGCGATGCAATGGTCAAGATAAAAAGGGCAATTGGTTTCACTGAAGAACATGAGGCAAAATGGTAATGAATTTCCAGCTCTCCCCCCCCACTCTTTCCCCACTGATACATTTTTGTCTATACTCCCAACTATCAAACAATACTGTTCAAACCGCGGCCTCGGGCGGCAAAGAGGTATTCGGAATTAATCAATGTAATCAACTGCATGTATTAATATAGCCTCTTTGGCACGGTCCTTGATATTCCCTGATTATCCTTCACTTAAGGGAAATATTTCGTTTCGTCAGGAGGTTTATTATGAATACAGGCGATACAGCTTGGGTATTGATGTCCGCGGTCCTGGTATTTGCCATGACCATACCGGGGCTGGCCTTCTTTTACGGAGGTCTGGTCAGGAGAAAGAATGTCCTTTCCATCCTGATGCAATGCTTCATCATCATGTGTGTAATTTCCTTGCAGTGGGCCCTCTTTGGTTATTCCCTGTCTTTCGGTCCCGATACGGGTCAAGGGATTATCGGCAGCCTGAAATGGGCGGGGCTCAATTATGTGGGCGGGCAGCCCAACGCCGATTATGCCGCCACGATTCCCCATTCCGTCTTCATGATCTTTCAGTGCATGTTCGCCGTCATTACTCCGGCCCTCATGATCGGTGCATTCGCGGAACGGATGAAGTTCTCCGCCTTTCTGGTCTTTACGATCCTCTGGGCGACCTTCGTCTATGATCCGCTGGCCCACTGGGTCTGGGGGACGGGCGGCTGGATGAGGAATCTCGGCGGTCTGGATTTTGCCGGGGGCATCGTCGTCCATGCGAGCTCCGGAGTGTCGGCTCTGGTCTTGTGCGTCCTTTTGGGCAAACGGTTAGGCTACCAGAAGACCCCTTTCCGGCCCCATAACCTGCCCTTTACCGTCCTGGGAGGGGCCCTGCTCTGGTTCGGATGGTTTGGTTTCAATGCCGGTTCCGCCCTGGCGGCAAACGAGTTGGCGGCTAATGCCTTCGTCACCACCCATGTTGCCACTGCGGCGGCGGGGCTTACCTGGGCGCTTATCGAATGGCAGCAACATGGCAAGCCCACAATCCTGGGGACCGTTACGGGGGCCGTAGCGGGACTGGTAGCCATTACCCCGGCCTGTGGATTTGTGAACCCCATGAATGCAATCTTCATCGGCATTATTGTTGCCTTCATCTGCTATCTCGCCGTCGCCGTGATCAAAGCCAAGTTCGGTTACGACGACGCCCTGGACGCCTTCGGAGTCCATGGGGTCGGCGGCATCTGGGGAACCATCGCGGTGGGTCTTTTTGCGGAAAAGGCGGTCAATTCCGCCGGGGCGAACGGCCTTTTTTTCGGCGGCGCCCAACTCTGGCCGCAGCTCATCATGGCCGTCGTTACGCCTCTCTTCGCCGGCGTCATGACCTTCATCATCTATAAGCTGGTGGACGCCGTCATGTGCGTCCGGGTCAAGGAAAAGGACGAAACCATCGGCCTCGACCTTACACAACAGAGTGAAGCCGCCTACACGGTAATCGAATAGAAAGGGAGGAGATAAACCATGAAATACATTATCGCCATTATTCAGCCCCACAAACTGGATGCCGTCATGTGCGCCCTGGAAAATGCGGAAATACCGCTGGTAACGGTGTCGAATGTCCTGGGCAGGGGTAGACAAAAGGGCGTCACGGAGGTTTACCGGGGAACAAAGGAAGCAGGAAGCCTGCTGAAAAAGGTAAAACTGGAGATCGCCGTGAACGAGGATTTCGTAGCTCCGGCCATAGAGGCCATAACCAAGAGCGCTCACACCGGGGAAGTCGGCGACGGCAAGATTTTCATTCTCGATCTCTACGAAGTGATGAGGATCAGGACGGGAGAGCGGGGCGGTGTCGCCATCGGATGATTCAAATATTATCGAGGGAGGATAAGATTATGTTTTCAAAAAATATTGTAACGGCGGTGCTTTTATTAGTACTGATGATTTTCAGCTTCACCTTTGCTTCCGCTGCGGAAGAAAAACCGGCGGCGGAAACAAAGATCCCTGCTGCTGATACGGCTAAACCGGTTGCCGTCGAGACCACTAAAACGGCTGCTGATGCTACCGCCCAAGCGGCGGCCGAAGAGAAGCCCACGGGCGACTTGACCGTAACGTCATTGAGCCAGTATATCTGGAGGGGCTATGAATTGAGCAGGAACAGTATCGTCGTGCAGCCATCGGCGACGATCGGCTACAAAGGTTTTACAGCCAATGTCTGGGGTAACCTGGATACGAGGCCCTATTTTGCGGGAACTGGCAGCACGAGCTATGCAAGTACTTGGAACGAAACTGATTTAACCTTGTCTTACACGAAGACCCTGGGGCTCTTCAATCTGGGGGCCGGCTACATCTACTACGGTCTGGGTTCCCTCAACAAAGACGCTCCGGACCGGGCCGACGCCCAGGAGATCTTTGCGACCGTGAGTTTGAACACCATTTTATCACCGACCCTGACGGCATATAAGGAAATCGATCACTACCGCAACTGGTATTTTCTCCTCGGGGTATCTCACGCCTTCGAGTTCAGCAAGACGGTGTCTCTGAAGCTGGCGGCCTCAGCAAGCTATCTTTTGAGCACTTACGCGGACGCAACCCTGTTCAACGCCGGGGCGGGATATGGCGGTTATCCCAGATTTGACGGCAACAGTCAGGCGACAGATGACAAATTCAGTAATTTCCATGATGGAAGTGTTACCGTCTCCCTGCCCGTCAAGGCCACGGCATACATAACGATCACCCCGACGATTTCATATGTGTTTCCCCTCTCCGACGACGCCAAATACGAAATGAAAGGCGCGGGGATGAAAGGAACGGCAACGGCTTCCGACCGGGACAGCTCGTTCATTTACGGCGGACTGGCAGCAAGCTTTACATTTTAGAAGGGGCAAATCTATGCGTCAATGGCCGCGGTGATATCGCCTTGGTGAGCAAAAGGAGTCTTCAAATCAAGCCACTTATATGGCTTTCATTTCAATTACAGGTTTTTCCAGGCACAAAGTCTCCTTTCCATCACATCGAAGACCTCGTAAAGGACGATCCCGATGGCGGAGAGGGCAATAATGCCGACAAACATGGTGGCGTAGTCGGCCCTCCCCCACGCGTCGATCAGATATAATCCCAGACCGCGGCTGGTGCTGATGGACTCGACAAAGAACAATACGGCCACGGCGGTGCCGGTACTGATGCGTAGGGACGTAAAAATGCCCGGCAGGGCCACGGGCCAGACGACATGACGGTAGAAATGCCAGCGGTTTCCACCTAAGGACTGAAGGGCATACACCACCTCCCGGTCCAGGGAGCGGACCGCGTCCCGGGTGGTGATGAGGAGCTGAAAGAAAATAATCATGGAAATCAGGATGATCTTGCCCAGATCGCCGAGCCCGAAGAGCATGAGGATAATGGGCAACAGGACGATCTTCGGGATCGGATAGCTAAGATAGATAAGAGGGGCGAAGATACGGTCGAGTCGCTCGTTGCTCCCCAGAACGAGTCCGAATGGGACGGCGGTAACAAAGGCCAGGGCCAGGGCGGCAGCGAGTCGCCAGGCGCTGACTACCGCATGCTCCCAGAATGTTTCCTCCCTGACCGCATGCAAGAGCCGCCTGAGGACGCTCTGGGGGTCCGGCAGGAGCTGGGAACCCAAAAGCAGGGACGCCCCATGCCAGAGAATGGTCAGCACAATGATCGTCAGGGCGTAGTCAAGCCAGCGTCTGTTTTTCATAGGGATGCTCAATCAGGTGTCTCAGGGTCATGGTCTTGGAAAAATAATCCGGCGCGGTCCTAAAGCCGTCCGTTCCCGCATTGGGGTTGTCGATGATCTCGCCGATGCCGTGGGTCTCGGGATCCATGATCACGATGCGCCGGCCGAGAAAAACCGCCTCCTCGATGTTGTGGGTGACAATAACGAAGCTGAATTTCCTCTTTTTGAACAGGATCAACAGGTGATCCTGCAGGTGTTCCCGGGTGATCAGGTCGAGGGCCGCGAATGGTTCATCGAGAAGGAGCAGGCTGGGACGGAGCAGCATCGCCCGGGCCAGGGCCACCCGCTGGCGCTGGCCGCCGCTGAGTTGATGGGGATAGAGATGGTCGAGATTCTCAATGTCCAGTTCTCTTTTTATGGCCGTCAGGGCTTCCTCAGAGATGTGGATATTCTGGAACTGGGCGCCCAGGAGGATGTTTTCGGCGACCCTTTTCCATGGGAAGAGACCGTAGGCCTGGAAAACCACCGCCATCTTCCGGGACGGCCCCTGGATTTTCTCGCCCTCCAGATGGATCTCCCCGTCCGTGGTCGGCAAAAGCCCCGCGGCCATGAGGAGCAGGGTTGTCTTGCCGCAGCCAGAGGGACCGACAATGGCCAGGGAGTCATTGTATCCGACCTGAAAATGGACGTCCTTCAGGACCACTTTCCGGTGTGCGTCGGCGCTGAATGTTTTACCAAGTCCCGTAACGGAGAGCAATTCAGGGGAGGAAGCCATCGGCAACCATCTCGTTAATGGCCATATCCCGGGAAATGATCCCCTTTTTTCTTAACCATCCGTAGATGTCGGTGAGTTGCGAGCGATTCGGTAAACTGAGCGCCGGATAGGAGGGGAGGGCAACGGTTTTCGCAAGCTCTTGCGGGATGCGGCAGTATTTGTTGGCAATGAGTCTGGCCTCTTCAGGGTGATTGTTCAGGTAATCGGCGCCCTTGCCGACGGCCTTGAGAAAGGACCGAACCTGTTCGGGATGCTGCTTGATGAAATCGTCGGCAAAGACAAGGACCGTATCCGAGATCCCCATGCCGGCGTCGTCAACGAGGATACGGGCCCCTTTCTTTTCGGCAAAGGTGATCAGGGGTTCGGGAAGGGCGGCGGCGGGGACCTGGCCTTCCATAAGCATCTGCAGACGGATCGGGATATTCTTCGCCTCGATAAAGCGGGTCTGGTGCGGCGAAATACCTTGTTTTTCAAGCATTTTTACTGCCAGATATTCGACGATGGTATTGGAACCGATGGCAATTCCTTCCTTCGCCAGTTGGCTGAGGGATGCTGACGGCCGGTTCGGAGCCGCCAGGAGAGCAAACATGCGCCGGGAACCGGTCGTGTTGAAAACCGTGGCGACCATCTTTACCGGGACCTCATTGGAACGCAGGACCATGGGCGTCATGATGTCCCCGAAATACCCGGCAAGCTGGCGGGCCGACATGGCCACGTCCTTTTCCATGGCGGAATTGAATGAGATCAGCTCCACTTTCAACCCCGCCGCGGTGAAAAATCCCTGTTCCTGGGCGGCAAAGAGGGGCAGGGCGTGAATCAGGGGCAAGACGCCGAATTTGATTTCTTTCGCGGCAGGGACGTCCCGATTTCCCCCGGAACAGCCGCCAAACATCAGCACGGCCGTCAAGATAATCAAAAAAACGGCCAAAAAGCGTAGGTTTCTGATATTCCTCACTTGAAAATGCCCTCTTATGTTTGTTAATCCTTGTATGCTCATGAATCCATTGCGTTAAACTCTCCCTCCCCTTCAAGGGGAGGGTTGGGGTGGGGATGGGTTGTTGTCTTGATTTTCGTTCCCTTTTGCAATGGCCTACTGCCATGAAAGGATTATTTCCTGAAAAGTGATCTTGCCGTGTCGGCAATCTGATCCACTGTAAGGCCGAACTTCTCATATAGCACGGTCGCAGGGGCGCTGGCGCCGAAGGAATCCATGCCCACAATTGCTCCTTCCAGCCCTACATAATGTTCCCAGCCCATTTTTACCCCCGCCTCGATGGCCACTCTCGCCTTTACCGTCATCGGGAGGACGCGATCCCGATATTCCGCCGGCTGGGCATCAAAGATGTTCCAGGAGGGAATGGAAACGACGCGGACCCGTATGGCTTCCCCGGTGAGTTTCCTTGCCGCGGCCAGGGCAAGATGAACCTCTGATCCCGTGGCGATGAAAATTATATCCGGTCTGACCTGGGACGAGTCCCAAAGAATGTACCCACCCTTATGGAGTCCTTTGGCTGCCGCCACTTCCTGACGGTTAAGATTCGGGACATTTTGCCGGGTCAGGATGAGGGCCGTCGGGCCCTGATGGTTGGCAATGGCCGCCTGCCATGCCTGGACCGTTTCGGCGGCGTCGCAGGGGCGGATGACGCTGAGATTCGGAACACAGCGGAGATTCATAAGCTGTTCGATGGGCTGGTGGGTGGGACCGTCTTCCCCGACGGCAATACTGTCGTGGGTGAAAACGTAGATGACCCGGAGGCCCATCAGGGCGGCCAGCCGGATCGGCGGCCGCATGTAATCGGCAAAGGTGAAGAAGGTGGCCGTATAGGGAATCAACCCCCCGTGGAGGGCCATGCCGCCGGCAATGGCGCCCATGGCATGTTCCCGGACGCCAAAGTGAATGTTGCGCCCGCCGTAGTTCCAGCCGCCGCCGACCGTGCCCGCCGTTCCATCATCGGGATGATTGGGATTCTGAAAGTCCCCTTTCCCTTTCAACCAGGTCAGGCAGGAAGGATTAAGATCCGCCGAGCCCCCCATAAGTTCCGGGATTCTTGACGCCAGGGATTGCATAACTATTTCTGAGGCCTTGCGGGTCGACACTTCCTTCATATCCGGTCCGAATTCGGCGAGTGCCGTTTCCCAATCCACAGGGAGTTCTCCCGCCATTACGCGCCGAAATTCCCGGGCCAGTTCAGGGAATGCCTGATCATAAAGATCGAAGGCGGATTGCCATGCCTCTTCCCCGGCCTTGCCCTTTCTCAGGGACTGCCGGTAATGGGAGAGGACGTCTTCGGGAACGTAAAATGACGGTTCAAGGGGCCAGCCGAGGCGTTCCTTGGCGGCGTTCAGTTCCTCCTGGCCGAGGGGTGAGCCATGACAGGCGGCGGTTCCTTCCTTGGTCGGGGCTCCGAAGCCGATACAGGTCTTCACTTTGATCAGCGTGGGCCGCTGTGTTTCCCTCCGGGCCGATGCCAGTGCCTCATCTATGGCCGCGATGCTGTTTCCTTCGGAAACATCAATGATCTGCCATCCGCTGGCTGCAAAGCGCCGGCCTACATCCTCTGTGAAGGAGAGGGCGGTGGACCCGGCAAGGGAGATGCCGTTATCGTCATAGAGGACGATGAGTTTTCCCAGTCCCAGGTGCCCGGCCAGGGCGCAGGCTTCAAAGGTCACCCCTTCCATGAGATCGCCGTCGCTTGCCAGCGTATACGTGTAGTGGTCGATGATGGTGTGGCCCGGGCGGTTGTAGCAGGCTGCCAGGTGGGCTTCCGCCAGGGCCATGCCGACGGCGTGGCTGATCCCCTGGCCAAGAGGGCCGGTTGTCATTTCTGTTCCCGGGGGATGAGCCCGTTCCGGATGCCCCGGCGTCTTGCTTCCCCACTGGCGGAAGGCCTGGATGTCTTCAATGGTCAGGTCGTAACCGGTGAGGTACAGGAGGCTGTAGAGCAGCATGGAGGCGTGTCCGGCGGACAGGACGACGCGGTCACGGTCCACCCAGCCTGGATTTGCGGGATTGTGCTTCAGATGCCTCATCCAGAGAGTATAGGCAAGGGCCGCCGCCCCCATGGGCATGCCCGGATGACCGGACTTTGCCTTTTCTGCCGCATCGGCGGAAAGGAAACGGATCGCGTTGATGCATTTGTCTTCTATCATTTATTGAGGCCTTCTTTATAGGGTGTGGATGGTTATTGCTGATTGGCGAGAGAAGATTTCACATTTTTCCAAACATGTCAATCAATAGTGACGAACATCATGGGGGGATGACAAAGCATCTTTGCAATTACCTCTTTTTTATGGTAATTCTACAACATCATGAGAAAAGAGGAGGGAATATGTCAGGACCGTTAAAAGGGCTCAAGGTATTGGATTTTACAACGCTGTTGCCAGGTCCCTATGCCACCATGTGCCTGGCTGACATGGGGGCGGATGTGCTGAGGGTGATTTCCGGTTCCCGGCCGGATCTGACGGCGTTCATTCCGCCTTTTCTTCCCGGGACGAAGATAGCTGCAATTTCTGCCTATCTGGGAAGGAATAAGCGCTGCATGACCCTGAATTTGAAAGATCCCCGGGCGATCAGGATTGTTCATCAACTGGTGGCGGAATATGACATTGTGGTGGAGCAATTCCGCCCCGGTGTCATGGGGAAGCTGGGCCTGGATTATGAAGGCCTGAAAAAAGTCAATCCGGCGGTGATTTACTGTGCCATTACGGGGTATGGACAGACCGGTCCCTTCCGTGACCGGGCCGGACATGACATTAATTATCTGGCCCGCTCCGGCATGATCGCCTATTCAGGGACGAGGGAAAGCGGACCCATGCTCATGGGAATCCAGATTGCCGATGTAGCTTCCGGTTCCAATCACGCTGTCATGGGTATCCTGGCGGCGGCCATTCATCGCTCCAACACCGGGGAAGGGCAGAGCATCGATATTTCCATGACCGATGGCGCGATTGCCTTCAATGCCATGGTGGGCGCTTCCTATCTTGTTGATGGAAAGGACCCCCATCAGAGCGAATGGCTCCTCAATGGCGGCGCCCTTTACGACTACTACCAGACAAAAGATGGAAAACATATCAGCGTGGGTAGTCTGGAGCCCCAGTTCTTTGCGGCCTTCTGTAATGCTATCGGCCGTCCCGACCTGATTCCAGGTACTGTGTTGCCACCAAATATTTCGGAGGTCAAGTCCCAGGTCCGGGCGATCTTCAAAACAAAGACGAGGGATGAATGGATGAATATTTTCCGGGAGGTGGATGCCTGCGTGGAACCGGTGCTTTCACTGGCGGAGTCTCTGGAAGAGCCTCAGGTCAAAGCCCGCGAAATGGTTGTAGATGTCCCCATACCGGAGGGTGGTACGGTCCGACAGATAGCGATGCCGATAAAATTTTCCGCAACCGAACCGGAGTATAAGGCTATTGGGGCGAAGGCGGGCCTCCATAACCGGGAAGTCCTGATGGAATTAGGTTACCAGGATGAGGAAATAGCTATATTTGGGGAAACGGGACTTTTTAATTAGCCAGAGTGTCCATGATGCTTTTTGAAGAGGTCAGGGCAGCAGTCCCTTCATCGTGAAGGTTCTGCTGCCCTGATTTAGGAGGGTGGTAGATGTGAATCAGTTATGCTGGTGAGAAGCCCCCTCTATTTCCCACCTTTGGCAATTTCATATTTTGAGTGATCGACCGGCTCTTCTTTAAGCATAAGTGCCGCAACAGCCGCCACAAGGGCAAGGATCGACCAGAAAATGAACACATTGGCAAAGTCATACGATTTGTCGGGCATGGTAATAACCAGATAGCCGGCGATCATCGGCGAAATAAAGGCGCCGAATTGTCCTAAACCGTTGGTGAGTCCCATGGCCCGGCCAATGACCTCTTTGGGATAGCGAACTGATGGGAAGGCCTGCATAACACCCCAGGAAAAGTTGACGAAGAAGCCGCCCACTGCCAGCCAGAGGAGAAGCAATCCTTGATTTTCCACGCCTTTCGGCACTTGTCCCAGGAAGTAAAGAGCGGGAATGCATCCCAGAAAGGCGATGAAGGTGACGACCTTCATTTTACCTTTAAACAGCTTGTCGGCAATCTGACCGCCCAGCCACATGGAGAAGAAGGCGACAATGTAGGGCATAGAAGCGTAAAAGCCCATGGTCTTGATGTTCAGGCCGTGCATCTTCACGAGGAAGGTGCTGATCCATGTGGTCATACCCCAGTAGATCATGAGCATGATGAAGAAGGTAATTGTAAAGAGGTAGTACTGGGGATCTTTCAGGAAGATGCCCGTACTGTAAGTTTTGCCGTGTTCTTCAGCTTCCTTGCCGACGGAGGAGGAAATCAGCTCGTATTCCTCCTTGGAGAGTCTTCCCTTATCCATCATTTCTTTCGGAGAGTCGGAAAAGCATTTCCATAATAGAATGATGCCTAACAAGCCGGGGATGGCGAGGACGAAGAAAACAGGTCGCCAGGCGCCTCCAAAGAAGGATGCGGCCATCCATGTGACAACAAGGGGAACGATGGCGGGGGCAACGGCCCAGGTGGTGGCGAAATAACCGTATGAGCGCCCCTTTTCGGACAAGGGGAACCAGTTGGCAATAGCCCGGACCGCCGGTACATAGTGATGGCCCTCGCCCAGCGCCAATGCGACCCGCAGGAAGATGAACTGCCAGAAGGTGCGCACGAAACCCGTTAAAAATGTAATAAGGGTGAAGGCCCAAATGGCGATAGTCATGGTCTTTTTAGGCCCCATTTTGTCCGCAAGATAACCAGCCGAAAATTGGGCAAAGGCGTAGCCGAAAAAGAAGATCGAGCCCAACCATCCTATTTCGACGGCGGACAGACCAAGGTCTTTTTGGATAAACGGTAGAAAGGTAAGGACGCTGATGCGGTCAAAGTAGTTAATCAAATAGAGAAACCACACCAGGAAGAGAATAAACCACCGGTATCCCCATACTTTTTTTGCTGCATTACTCATTGTCTTATTTAACCTCCCGGAGTTTAAATTTTTATGTTGCCGTTGGTAAATAATTCTTAAAAACTTAAATTTGCTTTTGCCGGTGTCCGCTGCGTCATATCATCGCAACTGTATTTACCAAAGCTGCTATTCCCGGAATCGCAAATAATTTCACTTCTGGGGGCCATGATTTCTCCATGCTTAGAATTGGGATCATATGCCGCCAATAGTTGATTGAGCGTTCACTCAATATTCCACTAAAAAACAAATCTGGTTTCCATGGCTGAACTTTTATCGTTTTTAAGTTCACCTCCTTCTGCCCGTGGTTGGTAATCCTGTCCACTTTTAGGGCAACAATCTCTCTTTGTGAATTATTATGACTGAAATCTTTGTGATCAATCATGAGGCGTAGGTGTACATGGCGAGTCCTCCTGCATATATCTGCATCGATCTTCTCTTGTAGACCGATTGTTGAGCGATAAGGAATCATGAGTTATACCTGCGCTTCTTGAAGGGATTTGAAAAAAAATTCATTTGGGTTCGGTTCATCTTTTATTCCGGCGCTTATTGCCTTTGGTGGAACCCTTACAAGATAAAATTTAACTTGTCAAGAAAAAAATGAGCGCTCACTCATTTTATTCCATGTAAAACTCCCAGGAACACCAGTAATCATCGGTGTGTTTATCCGGCGGACAGCCGATGCAACGCATCTTGATGCGGCCGTCGATGGTTTGGGCAAAATGACGATATTCCTCCATCCCGACAGGCTTGCAGGGGTAATCAGGCAAGCCTTTTTTCCGGCGGGCATCCTGGACACGACACGACACCATCCTGAAAACGCATCTTTTTTCTGAAACTTCCAGGAATTCCTGTTTGTTGATCAGATGGTACATCCTGAATTTCAGCGCCCTCATCAGGGTTGGGATACCGCCGTCTTTGGGTAGCTGAAGGCGCTTCATGATCCGCTTTGCCTCAATACTTGAATATTGAGCGATCGCCTTCTGGTTGCATAAGCTCGCGTTTTCTATTCCGAATTTCTCCTCAACCGCCTGGAACCACAGGCCGTCGTGGGCAAGCCAGTTAAGCGCGGCGTCCTCGAGGAGCCCCAGAATTTCTTCTTTGGATAAATTTCGGAAATCAGCATTCAAGACTTCTTTTCCCATAAACATTTCCTCCTTGCTTCTTTATTTAAAAACTGTTGAGAAAAAACTTGACAAAATGATTTTTCTTCTGTACATCGCTACCTGAGTGAGGGCTCAGTCACCTGAAACAAAAAAACCTCACTTCGAGCGAGTTCTTTTCTGGCACAAGATTAAAAATAGAGCAAGCATTCTTTTTTTGAAAATGCAAAAGACACTGAACAACATGAAAAACAGGACCGTAAGAAATAAAACCGTCGTTTCGAGCATAAAAAACGAGGCCCTCATTGATCGCAGAAGAAAGCAGATTATCCAGGGTGCGGTAAAAGTGTTCACTGCAAAGGGATTTCACAAGGCCACCGTCCGGGAGATCGCCGAGGCTTCGGGAATCACGATGGGGACCATGTATAATTATGTGCGCACGAAAGAAGACATCCTATATATATGCTATGAGTATATGACGAGCATTCTTTCCGAAGGCCTCAAGGAAGCGATCTGCGGCTTGGAAGATCCGCGGGAAGAGCTCCGGGTGATCCTGAGGAGGAATCTGGATACCGTTCATGCACATGAGGATGTTGTCATGTTTTTGTATCAGGAATCAGGGGCGTATGATCAGGAGGCCATCCATGCCGTTCTCTCCCGGGAAATGAAATATGTCGAGTTGTTTGAAGATGTGCTCAGAAGGCGCTTCGAAGGTCAAAAGATAAATGAATTCAGATTGAAGCTGGCTGCGGACATTCTCTCCTACACGCCTGTTATCCTCGTTTTGAGGAGATGGAGCCTGAACAGGCGGTTTGCGTCCATGGAAGAGGTAAAAGAAGGCATCCTTGATTTCCTGGAAAAGGCAATTGAACTGGTCGTCGAAGATAATGAATACGAACGTCCTGAGAAAACCATTGTGGAAGATAAAAGCCAGGAATATTGGCTATCAATGTATAAAGAAACATTATAGTAAGTGTCCACAACTAATATGAGGACCGGAAAGGAGAAACTTGTGGGAAAACCATCTAAAGAAAAAATGATTGAGATGTACCGGGCCATGGTGAAGATCAGAAAAACGGAGCAAAAACTCATGGAGGTGTTCTCCAATGGCGAAATACTGGGATTCCTCCATGTGAGCATCGGCCAGGAAGCTGCCCCCGTAGGAATTTGTAGTCATCTGACAGAGGCCGATTACATTGCAACCACCCATCGGGGGCATGGCCACGCGATTGCCAAGGGCATCGATCTGAAAATGGCCATGGCGGAATTGTTCGGGAAAAAAGCCGGATATTGTCTCGGGCGTTCCGGCTCCATGCATCTGGCCGATAAATCACGGGGAATAATGGGCGCCAATGGCATTGTCGGTGCGGGGGTTCCCATTGCCACCGGGGCCGCCTTTGCGGCGAAATACAAAAAGACGGACCAGGTGGCGGTGGCGACGTTCGGTGAAGGTGCGACCGGGGAGGGTGCTTTTCATGAAGCATTGAATTTTGCTGCCATCAAGAAACTGCCCATTGTCTATCTTTGCGAAAATAATGGTTGGGCGGAATTTTCCCCCATATCGATTCACGCACCCGTCCAAAGCGTCACCCAGCGCGCCCTTGCTTATAATATCCCCGCTGTATCCGTGGCGAATGATGTCCTGGAAATCTATGAAGAGGCCGGGAAGGCAGTCGAACGGGCAAGAAAAGGCGAGGGGCCGACCCTGATCGAAGTCCGGAGCGAACGCTGGTATGGCCATTATGTTGGCGATGCCCAGAAGTACCGGGGTAAGGAAAATGTGGCGCAGGCGATGGCCAAAGATTGTCTCCTGAATTTCGAAAAAGATCTTTTGCAGGCCAAAGTTGTGAAAAAACAGGATATTGATAATATTAACGCTGAGTTGGATACGGAGATCGAAGAAGCAGTCCGTTTTGCCAGGGAATGTCCCTATCCGGAAGTTTCAGAAATGATGGAAGGTCTTTATCTTTAATTGGGGCAATAAACTGAGTGAGCGATCAATAACTTTGCTTTAAGGAGAAAAATAGCATGAAAGACATTCGCTATATATTTGCTATCAAGGAGGCTATGGAAGAAGAGATGGACAGGGATGAAAACGTCTTCCTCATCGGCGAGGACGTTGGACTTGCGGGGGGGTCTTTCGGGGCCAGCAAGGGTTTGTACGAAAAATTCGGACCCGAACGTATCGTCGATACCCCCATCAGCGAACTCGGCTTCACTTCCCTCGCTGCCGGCGCGGCCAGTTGCGGACTTCGTCCGATTGTCGAGATCATGTTTATGGATTTCGTCACCTGTTGTATGGACAGTATTGTAAATCAAATCGCCAAAATGCGCTATATGTTCGGTAATCAGTACTCCGTACCGGTTGTCGTTAGAATGCCCGAGGGCGGGGGCCTCAATGCCGGTCCCCAGCATTCCCAGTGCCTTGAGGCCTGGTTCGCCCATGTACCCGGACTCAAGGTCGTCATGGCGGCGAACCCTTATGATGTGAAAGGGCTGCTCAAATCGGCCATCCGGGATGATAATCCCGTAATCTTTATTGAAAACAAGACCCTTCATGCGATGAAAGGTTCGATTCCTGTGGAAGAATACCTGATTCCCATCGGGAAGGCCGATGTGAAACGAGAGGGTACGGATGTCACGGTGGTGTCGGCGTCCCGCCTTGTCAATGAATCCCTGAAGGCGGCCGATCTCCTGTCGAAGGAAGGAATCAGTGTTGAAGTCGTCGATTTGAGAACCATTCAGCCCTGGGACCGGGAAACAGTTTTTACATCCATTGCCAAGACCCATCGGCTGGTAGTGGCCCATGAAGCGGTGAAGCAGTTCGGTTTTGGCGCCGAAATCGCGGCGGCTGTCGCCGAAGAGATTCTGGACGAACTCGACGCCCCCATCATGCGTGTCGGCGCTCCCTTTGTCCCGGCGTCATACAGCCTGGAGAAATATTATGTGCCCGGCGCGGAAGACGTGAAAAAGGCCGTGCTGGCCACTATGGAACGGTGTTTTTAGGAAGGAGGATAAAATGAAGGCAGCAGTCTGGTATGACAAAGAAGACATTAGATTTGAAGACTATCCCGACCCAAAGGTTGCAGCGGGCCAGGTCAAAGTCAAGATCAAACAGTGCGGCATCTGTGGGTCCGATCTCCACGAATTCAGGAGTGGTCCCTTTATTATTCCGGCGAAGCCCCATCCTTTGACGGGGCGTGCCGGCGGTCCGGTTATCCTTGGCCATGAATTTTCCGCCGCGGTGGTGGAAGTGGGCGAGGGGGTGAAGCGTTTCCAGGTAGGCGACCGGGTTACCGTCAATCCCTTGATATACTGCGGAAAATGCCATTATTGCCGGAAAGGCGTGCATATAATGTGCACGAAGCTGGGCACGGTAGGCTTTGCCTGGGACGGCGCCTTTGCCGAATATGGCGTCTATCCGGAATACAGCCTTTACAAACTTCCCGATTCCGTTACCGACGATATGGGCGCCTTTGTGGAGCCTTTGGCGGTGGCCGTCCATGCGGTAAACCGCAGCGGTATGAAGATCGGCGACAATGTGGCGATCGTCGGGGCCGGCCCCATCGGACTATTTGTCCTGCAGGCCTGCAAGGCCGCCGGCGCCGGCCACGTCTTTGTAATTGAGCCCATGAAGGCTCGCATGGAGACGGCAGCGAAAACAGGGGCCAATGCCGTTTTTGATCCCACCGCCGTCGATGCGGGCAAGGAAATAGGGGCATTGACCGATAATTTGCGGGCAGACATTGCCTTCGACTGTGTGGGTAATCAGTCGTCCTTCGACACGGCCGTCAAGGTGACGGGGAGAAGGGCAAGAATTTGTGTCGTCGGTCTGGCCCTCAAACCCATTTCGGTTCCCTTTATTCGGCTTTGGGGACACGAGAAGGAACTCACCTTCAGCAGCGGTTATCAGGACGAATTTCCCGCCGCCATTGCCTATCTGGAAGACGGGCGGGTAAAGGTGGACGCCCTCATTTCGGGGCGAATCGGGGTTCGAGATTTGGTTGAAAAAGGGATCAAGCAGTTGATTGAGCATCCGGATCAGCATGTAAAAATCTTAGTTAGTCCATAAGAACAGGAGGTAGTGATGAGTTTTCCATACTTTGATTTGACGGGGAAAGTAGCCATTATCACAGGGGGCGCTACGGGGATTGGTCGCGGTCTTGCGGAAGGCTTGGCCGACGCCGGGGCGACCATTGTTCTGTGTGCAAGACGAATGAACGTTTTGGAAGAAGCCTGTAAGGAAATCGCCGACCGGACCGGCGTGCCGACCTATCCGCACCGTCTGGATATTACGAGCACGGAAGAGATCAATGCCCTGGTTAAAGATGTGGTCGAAAAGTTTGGACATATAGATATCCTGATCAATAACGCCGGCGTCGGCGGCAGTGAAAAACCCATCCTGAAGATGACGGAAGAGGATTGGGATACAACCGTGGCCACGGACCTGCGGGGCATTTTTGTGCTGACCCAGGCGGTGGCCAAACAGATGGTTATTCAGGGGAAGGGGGGGAAGGTGATCAATGTGGCCTCCATCGGCGCGGATATGATTTTCCCCAATATGTCTGCCTACTGCGCCAGTAAGGGCGGGGTCAAGCAGTTGACGAAGGTCATGGCCCTGGAATGGGTCCGCTATAACATTCAGGTCAATGCCATTCAGCCCGGTTATTTTGAAACACCAATGAATACGAACTTCTTTGCCACCGAAATCGGACAGAAGGTCATCAAGAAGAATATTCCCATGAACAGGCTGGGGCAGTTGGAAGACATGAAAGGGCTGGCGGTTTATTTGGCGTCCCCGGCTGCAAATTTTATGACCGGGTCCTGCATCATTATCGACGGTGGACAAGTCTGCTGGTGATTTTCCCGGAATAGGGAATGAGGAGAAAAACATGAAAGAATACAAGACAATAATATTAGAGAAGAAAGACGGTATCGGTTATATCACCCTGAACCGACCGGAGGTGTTCAACGCCATCAGCCAGGAGTTGATCGACGAGTTCAGCGATGCCCTGGACACGGTGAACAAGGATTACGAGATTCAGGTCCTGATCCTGACCGGGGCGGGCAAGGGCTTTCAGGCCGGCGCTGACATCCGGGAGCTGAGCATGATGACCCCTATGTCCATCCTGCGCTGGAATGAAGGGGTTTTGCGTAATCATGCCAAATTGGAAAAACTGAGGCAACCGGTGATTGCCGCCATAAATGGCCTGGCCATGGGCGGCGGTTTGGAATTGGCCCTTTCCTGTTCGATCCGCATTGCCGTCGCCGGGGCAAAACTGGCCCTGCCGGAGGTAAAACTGGGAATCATCCCAGGCACGGGGGGCACGCAGCGCCTGCCGAGACTGATCGGCAAGGGCAAGGCCTACGAACTTCTGCTGACGGGCGATACGATCACCACGGAAGAGGCCCTGAATATCGGTTTGGTAAACAAGGTGGTTCCGAAAGGGGAAGCTCTGACAGCCGCGGAGGAAATGGCCCGTAAAATCATGGCCAATGCCCCCATTGCCGTGGAAATGTGTAAGGATGCCGTGGAAATCGGGATGGACCTTCCTCTGGAGCAGGCAATTCAATACTCCCAGAAGAATTGCATTACCTGTTTCAGTACGGAAGACATGAAAGAGGGGACCGGGGCGTTCCTGGAGAAAAGAAAACCAAACTTCAAAGGAAAATAAGTAAATAGGGAGTCTTGCGATGCCATTAGATATAGTCATGCCGAAGCTCGGTTTAACCATGACCGAAGGCTTAATTGTGGAATGGAAGAAAAATGAAGGGGAGGAGGTCAAAAAGGGCGATGTCCTTTTTGTCCTGGAAACGGAAAAGGTGACCTATGATGTGGAAGCCCCGGAGGACGGCATTTTGGGAAAGATCATGGTGCCGGCCCAGGAGACGGTTCCCGTCGGGGCAGTTGTTGCGTATCTCCTGAAGCCGGGAGAGGATGCGGCCTCTCTGGCGGTAATCGCATCACCCGACAAGCCGGTTTCCGAGTCGCCGGCGGGTGTTGCCGCACCGGCGCCGACCGAGCAATCTCATCCGGTTGCCGAAGATCACGTTAAGGCAACGCCCCTGGCGAAGAAAATGGCGAAGGCCATGGGTCTGGAGCTGGGAGGCATAAAGGGAACGGGTCCCGCCGGGCGTATTACCAGCGAAGACGTCGAAAGGGCGCAAAAAACGGCGGCTGAAAAACCGGCCGCGACTGTCGCTGCCGCACCGGTAGTCCCGGGGCTAACCTTACCGGAGGCGGAAGGACATGTGACCCCGTTCACCGGGATGCGCCGGACGATTGCCAAAAAGATGCTGGCCAGCAAAGTGGAGGCGGCCCAGGCCTACATGGGCAATACTATCGATGCAACGCGGATTCAGGAGCTGAGAAAGGTTCTGATGCCCCATATCGAAAAGAAACAGGGAGTCCGGATCACCATTACCGATATCATGATGAAGATAACCGGCGCCGCCTTGCGTGAGCATCCGGTTATTAACACCCGCTGGACGGATAAGGGGGTTCTTTTCCTGCCCGATGTCCACATGGGGATGGCCATGGCCCTGGATGAAGGACTTATTGTGCCGGTGATCCGGGACATCAACAAGAAAAGTTACGGACAGATTGCTGCGGACCGGGTCCAACTGATTCAAAAGGGCAAGGAAAACAAATTCCTTCCCGATGATATCAAAAACGGGACCTTTACACTGTCGGCCATGGGAATGTTCGGCCTGGAGACGTTTACCGCCATCATCAATCAGCCGGAAAATGCGATCCTGGCGGTGGGGGCCATTATCGACAAGCCCGTCGTCGTGGCCGGCGAGATCGTCGTCCGTCCGATGATGACGGTGAATCTGACCTACGATCACCGGGCGATCGACGGAGCGGAGGCGGGCAAGTTCATGCGGACCCTGAAGGAGATGCTGGAAGAACCTCTGTTCGCCCAGTAAAAGACGGACGGTATCGCAAAAAGTCACATTTACTGGTACCACGGCGAGAGCCGGGGTTTGGAAACTGTTAAAATATAAAAATTTCATCATTCATCGGAATGATAAAGTGCGGTTAAAAAATGCTTTACGAGGCGGTATTAGCTGAGTGAATGATCACTCATGTTCGGTCGAGCGCCAAAGAAGGAAATAAGGAGTTAACGTTATGCCAGCGAATAAAGTGAAGATTGCGATTATCGGCGGTGGCGTTGGTGGCTATCCCGCCGCCATTCGGGCGGCCCGCATGGGGGCGGAGGTAACCATTATTGAGAATGACGCCTTGGGCGGGACCTGCCTGAATTGGGGATGTATTCCTACCAAGGCCCTTCTCCAGTCTGCCGGTGTAGCGGCAACAATCAGGAATGCGGAAGTTTTCGGCATCCGCAGCAAGGGTTATGAAATAGATTTCAGCGCCGTCATGAAGCGGAAGAATGCCGTGGTAGCGCAGTTGTGCAATGGTGTGAAGAGCCTGTTGACGGCCAAGAAGGTGAAGATCGTCAAGGGAACGGCAACTTTTGTTGACGCAAAAACGGTGCAGATCGTGGAAACAGGGGAAAAGATCACTGCTGACAAAATCCTGATCGCGTCGGGATCAAAATCCGGGAAGATACCTATAGAAGGTCTTGATGGCCCGGACGTCATGGACAGCAATCAGGTCCTGACGATGACCTCTCTGCCTAAAAGTGTTGTCGTTATCGGCGGCGGTGTCATCGGGGTGGAGTTTGCCCAGTTTCTCAAAGGAATGGGTACAGATGTAACCATCCTGGAGTTGATGCCGAACCTGATTCCGGGTCTGGATCGGGAGATTGCCGTTGCCCTGGAAAAGATCGTCGCGGCATCGGGGGTTAAGGTGATCACCAACGCCATGGTGAAAGGGATTGACGGCAAAAAGGGTCAGAACAGGGTCCGTTATGCAATTGGCGATCAGGCAGCGGAGTGCGTTGCGGAAAAGGTCATCCTGGCGGTGGGTCGAAAGCCCGATTTCTCCAGCCTGAATGTCGCTAAGATCGGCATTGTCTGTGAAAAGGGCGCCATCGTCGTGAACGAACGGATGGAGACGAATGTTCCCGGTATCTATGCTGCCGGCGACGTCATTGGTGGCGTGATGCTGGCCCATGTGGCCACGGCGGAGGGAGAATGTGCGGTGAAAAACGCCCTCGGCCATGCATCCGTGATGAGCTACCGGGTGGTGCCATCCTGTATCTATACGACTCCGGAGGTAGCCTCTGTTGGATTAACGGAAGAGGAAGCAGGGAAGACTCATGATATCCAGGTTGGCCGTTTCCCTTTTCGGGGAAACGGGAAGGCATTGATCTTGAACGAAACAGAAGGAATGGTGAAGGTCATTTCCGACAAGAAATATGGGGAGATTCTGGGGGTGCATATACTGGGTCCCCACGCCACGGACATGATTTCAGAAGCCGTATTGGGGATGACCATGGAAATGACGGTCGAAGAACTGGCCCATGCCATACATCCCCATCCGACGGTGTCTGAAGCGATTATGGAAGCGGCGATGACCCTGACGGGGGGGGCCATCCACATGCCGTAAATACCTGAATCAAGGTGGACGGCTTAACGATAAATCAGGACAAGTGAAAATCATCAGGAGGTAAATCATGGCTTGGGATTTTGGAATTTCAAAGGAAGAGGAAGCATACCGGCAGAAAGTCTCCGACTTTCTTGACAAAGAACTGACAGAGGAAATTGCCCGTCAGAGCTGGGAAGATTTGGGTTTGGATGTGGAAGGGCGGGCCTTTGCAAAAAAGCTCTATGCTGCGGGATTGATGGGATGGAGTTGGCCTGTGGAGTACGGCGGCAAGGGTCTGCCGCCGATCTATGACTTTATTTTGATTGACGAGCTGGGGAAGCGCTGGGGCGCCCATGTCCCTAACGACGTGGCCTATACGATGGTGGGCCATACGATCCTGAGACGGGGCAGCGCCGAGATGAAGAAGGAATTTATTCCCCAGATCATCCGGGGGGAGATTGAATTCGGTCTGGGTTACACGGAGCCGGAGGCCGGATCGGACCTGGCCAACATGAAGATGACGGCGGTCGAAGACGGCGACTACTATGTCATCAATGGCCAAAAGACTTTCAATACGGAAAGCCACTATTCAGAATACCACTGGCTGGCCGCCAAGACGGATACCAAGGTGTCCGCCTACAAGGGGATCAGTCTCTTTATCGTCGATCAGCGCGCCCCGGGCATAACGATTCGCCCCATGATCACCATGTCGGGAGAGCGGACGAATGAAATCTTCTATGATGAAGTCAAGGTTCCTAAAAATCGCCTCGTCGGCGAGAAGAACAAGGGCTTCTATTACATGATGGAGGCCTTGGGATCGGAGCGGAATTACGTTTTCGTACCCAGCCGTTACCTCCCCTACCTCAATATGATTGTCGATTATGCAAAGAACACGACCTTCAAGGGCGTACCCCTTGCGGAGAACCCCATGGTTCGCGACAAGATCGCCCAGATCGCCGTGGAGATCGACATGTCCACCCTGCTCGCTGATCATGCCCGCTGGATGGAATGGAACCATCTGCCCATGACCTGCGAGCCCGAGATCACCAAGGTGTTCGTCTCCGAGATGGAACAACGTATGGTTGACAGTGCTATGCAGATCCTTGATCAGTTCTGCCAGTTGAAGGAAGGTTCCAAGTGGGCGCCTCTCAACGGGAGAATGGAGTGGGAGTTCCTGCATTCCTTCATGACGACCATCGGGGCGGGGACCAGCGAAGTCGGTCGGACCGTTATTGCCCAGCGCGGATTGGGTCTGCCCAGGGGATAAACAAGGATACAATACATATACGGAGGCAATCAAAATGGATTTTACCTATACTGAAGAGCAGAAGATGATAAAGGAAGCGGCGCGGGGATTCCTGGAAAAGGCGTGTCCGAATGTCGAATGGTATCTTGAAATGGATAATGATGAAAAGGGATTTACCCCGGAGTTGTGGAAAGGTATGGCGGAACTGGGGTGGATGGGGATCATGTTTCCGGAAAAATACGGCGGTATTGGCGGTTCATTCCTGGATCTGGTCGTCCTGCTCGAAGAAATGGGATATGCCGCCGTTCCGGGACCTTTTTTCTCGACAGTGCTCCTGGGCGGCCTGACAGTTCTCGAAGCCGGCACAGAGGCTCAGAAAAACGACCTCCTTCCCAAGATTGCGGAAGGGAAGTGTCTGCTGACCCTGGCTCTCACGGAAGCGGCCGGTACGGTTTATGATCCCGCCTTTATCGAGACCACTGCGAAGGCAGCGGGCGACAACTACATTATTAACGGCGTCAAACTTTTCGTTCCCGATGCCAATGTCTCCGATGTGATCATCGTTGCGGCCCGGACAAGTGGGACCACCGGGGATAAAGACGGAATCAGCCTGTTCCTCGTGGACAGCAAGACGCCCGGCGTCAAGTCCACGCTTTTAAAGACAACAGCGGGCGATAAACTCTGTGAAGTCGCTTTTGATGCGGTGACAGTTTCGAAGGACAAGATTCTTGGTTCCCTGAACGGCGCCGGGGCCGTAATCGCAAGGGTTCTGCAATACGCCGCGGTCGGCAAGTGCGCCGAAATGCTTGGCGGCTCCCAGAAGGTCATGGAAATCACCGTGGCCTACGCTAAGGAGCGGGTCCAGTTCGGGAAACCCATCGGCGCGTATCAGGCTGTTCAGCACCACTGCGCGAACCAGAAAATGGCCATTGAGGGAAGCACCTATATTACCTATAAGGCCGCCTGGATGCTTTGCAACGGCCTTCCGGCTACACGGATCGTCGCTTCGGCCAAGGCCTGGGTCAGCGAAGCTTACAAAAAGGTGGCGGCCATCGGCCACCAGATTTTCGGGGGAACCGGCTATATTGTAGAACACCCCATGCCTATTTATTCCCGCCGGGCGAAGGCTGCCGAATACGCCTATGGGAACGCCAATTATCATCGCCAGTTAGTTGCCGATGAATTGGGATTGTAACGAGAAAGGTGATTGATTATGGAACTGAGTCGATTAGATAAGTATCCCGATAAGTCCAGGTTTCTCGAAGAGTGGAGGAAGAAGGCTTTTGATATGGAAATGCAGCATCACGGCTGTTCCCAGGTCGTGGTGCAGACCTTCCTCGATCTGTTCGAGGAGGACAATGTTACGTTGTTCAAGGCGGCCAGTCCCTTTGCCGCGGGGATGTCCCTTACTGGTAACAACTGTGGGGCCCTCGTCGGTGGACTAATGATTCTGGGATGCGTCTTTGGAAGAGATGACATCCGGTCCGGGATGGAAGGCATTGTGGCGGGCATCCGACCGTGTAGGAAGCTGGTCAAATATTTTCAGGGCCGGCACCAGGCTGTCAATTGCCGGGACATCACCGGGGCGGATCTTGCTGACCCCCAGGCCTCGGAAGCCTATTTTGACGGCGGCGGACTGGAGAAGTGCGCCAATATTACCGCCGATGTGGTCGTGTATGTTGCTGATCTTCTCTACGAGGAAAACCTGAAAAGGAAACAATGAGCAATAAGGAGTAGTAACAAATATAAAGGGAGGTTTATTATGGAAAATTTGAAACCGGGAAGTCTGGAGGGCGTGACCATCCTCGATTTTACCTGGGTACTGGCAGGTCCTCACGCGACAAAAACCCTTGCCGATATGGGGGCAAATGTTATTAAGGTAGAGCAGTACAAAGCCGGGGCTAATGAACGGTGGCTTCCCTACCGGCTGACTCATGACGAGGTTACGCAGAGCTCCTACACGATCAATGTGAACCGGGGAAAAAAGAGCATCTGTGTGAATATGAAGAATCCCAAAGGGATGGCGCTGATTCATGAACTCATCAAAAAGAGCGACGTAGTGGTGGAGAATTTTGCCCCCGGCGTCATGGATCGGCTGAAGCTGGATTATGAGTCGGTCAAGAAAATAAAGGAAGATATTATCTATTGTTCAATTTCCTGTTTTGGTCACTGGGGGCCTTACAGCCACAAGCCCGGCTATGACATGATTGCCCAAGGCGCCAGCGGCTGGACCGCCCAGAGTAATCCGCCGATTATTGCGCCCGTTTCCATCGGCGATACCGTTGCCGCCATGCACGCCGCAACGGCGATCATCGGCGCCCTTTACGCGAAAAAAGCTAAAGGAATCGGCCAGAATATCGACATTTCCATGATGGATTGCCTGTTCTCCCTTCATGAAAATACCCTGCCCTGGTACCTGATCACCCAGGCGGTCGGGGAACCGATCCAACCGCCGCGGATCGGCCGGCAGCATCCCGGTTATGCCCCTTACGGCATTTATGAGGGGAAAAACGGCGGCCTGATCTGTATTGCCTGCCTTACGGAGAACCGCTGGCAGCCGCTGGTGAAACTCATGGGTGAGAAATATGCATGGCTCCTGACTGAACCGCGGGCGAAAGATGTATCCACACGCTGTACAACTGCGAACGCTCCCTTCATCCATAAGGTTTTGGAGGAATGGGTTGCAGAACAGGACTCGGTTGAAGAAGTGGAACGACTTCTCGACCAGGAAGAAGTGCCTTGTCTGAGAGTTAGAACCCTCCAGGAGCTGGCGGATACAGATCCCCAGATCAAGGCCCGGGAAATGATGCCGCTGGTGGAGCAGCCCTTTATCGGTCCTATGAAGATGTACGGCAGCCCCCTGAAGATGTCGGAGACGCCGTCATGCATCAGAGGCCATGCCCCGATCCTGGGCGAGCATAATGGCGATGTCCTTGCCAGCGTCCTGGGATACAGCGTAGAGCAGGTGCAGGCAATGTATGGGGAAGATGTACTGTATCACGAACCGGCCGTAGATAGGCTCAAAAAGTGAAATATCTTTAAAACAAAGACATGCATTCTCATTAATGTAATGATATGTCTTTAACCAGCGAATGGACGATGGGGCAGGATTATCGCGCTCTCCTGTCCCCGTCGCCTGTTCCGGAAAGTGAGAACAATAATGCTGAAATTTGAAAGATGGGACTTGATAAAAAGAAAAATCCGTCAGGACGATCTGGAGGATTTAGGGGTTCCTACGGCAGACATGATCTGCCGCTGTATCGACGAAGGCAAGCTTGATCTGGCCAAGGAACTGGCCCAGTACTTCGTTCCCGAATCCAAGGGGCTCCATGATCTCTATGTGGACTGGACCTCCGACATGTTAGACAAGGTGGCCAAAAAGTACGGGGAAGAAGATATGTTTGAACTCCTCCGGGCGACCCAGAGCACCTGGATGATGAGGCGGACCTGGAGCGGCCTTTCCAAGATGCAGCCCTTTCAGAGACTGATCCTGAACGCGGAGATCTTTCGTGCCCACCGGTGCGGTCCCCGGCAGATGGGTGAACTGACCTTCATCGAAGACGAAAACAAGTATGAACTGATCTGCGATCCTTGTGGCAGCGGCGGGCGGACCCGCCGGGGAGATCCCGTGGACGGCACGCCTTCCCGATATGGAAAGCCCTACAACTTCGGCGTCACCTCCAAGCCCTACTGGTGGAGCTGGTCCGAAGCGGGGGTTCCCTACTATTGCATCCATTGTGCGATGAACGAAATCCTCATGACGGAATGGGGCGGCTGGCCCCTCTGGGTAACGGAGTATACCCCCGATGCCGAGAAACCATGCGCCTGGCATTTCTACAAGACGCCTCAGGCCATCCCGGAGAAGTACTGGACCCGTCTGGGTTTCAAGAAACCGGCAAACTTTGATGACCCGAAGAAGGGCGCCGAAAGGCTTTAGAAATTTACTGAGAAAAACATAAGGCAGGCAAGAGGAGGGTGAACCTCCCCTTCCTGCCTTACAAAAGAAAATCACATGATCATGATTACCCGGGATCTTGGCATCATTGCCTATGACGAGGCGCTTTGTTATCAGGAAGAGGCCCATGCGGCGAGGGTGCGGGGGGAAACGGAGGATATCCTGTTTCTCCTGGAGCATGACCCGATAATTACCTGCGGGCGCAGCGGCAAGGACAGCGATCTTTTGGTTCCTGAAGAAAAGCTTGCACGAGAGGGGATTGCAGTCCGCCAAGTAAACAGGGGGGGCAAGCTTACCTGCCATTATCCGGGACAGTTGGTTGGGTATTTAATCATGGACCTGAAGGTCGCGGGCATGGATGCGCACCTCTTGGTCAGCTCTCTGGAGGAGGTTGTGATTGCTGCCCTGGGGGAATTCGGGATCCGGGGGGAACGAATTCCTACCCTCCGGGGCGTATGGGTAGATGGCCGCAAAGTGGCCTCGATTGGCATTGAGGTGAAAAAGGGCGTAACCATGCACGGTTTTTCGCTTAATGTTCTGGAAGATAAGCGGCTGTACCAGTATTTTATTCCCTGTGGCCTGACGGACCGGGAGACCACATCCTTGCAAACCTGTCTTTCCGGACAGGCGCCGGAAATGAAGACCGTCAAGAAAGCTGTTCTGCGGGCCTTTCCCGGTATCTTCGGCGTGACATTCTCCGATGAAAAGGATTGTTTATGAGCCTTCCCAAACCCGAATGGTTGAGAAAACGACTACCCCTGAACGCCGCCACGATGAAGATGGAGGCGGGGCTGAAGGACCGGCGGCTTCATACCATCTGTCAGGAAGGATGCTGTCCGAATCAAGGCGAGTGTTTTGACAAGGGCATTGCCACCTTTCTGATTCTGGGAGATATTTGCACCCGCAATTGCCGTTTCTGTGCTGTTAATCATGGGAAACCCCTTGCTCCGGATCCGGAGGAACCGGGGCGGCTCGCACTGGAAGTTCGGGAACTTGGACTGCGTTTTGTTGTGGTAACTTCGGTGACTCGGGACGACCTTCCCGATGGCGGCGCCGGCCATTTTACATCCGTAATCCAGGCGATCCGGGAGGAATGCCCCGATGTGGGCGTGGAGGTGCTGATTCCTGATTTTCAGGGATCCGCCTCAGCCCTTAAAACAGTGATTAATGCATCACCGGAGGTTCTGAACCATAATGTGGAGACTGTCCCCCGTCTTTATCCTCATGTCCGCCCCCAGGCCTCGTATCGCCGCTCCCTGGAACTTTTGCAGGCGGCACGGGAGATGAGAACTTCGCTTTTGACCAAGTCGGGGTTGATGGTGGGGCTGGGGGAGTCGGCTGCGGAGGTTGAGGATGTCATGGCAGACCTGAGGAAGACAGGATGCGACATGCTGACGATCGGCCAGTACCTTTGCCCTTCGGACCGGCACTTCCCCGTGGCTGCCTACATTCATCCGGAAATATTCGCATCTTACCGCCGGACGGCCCTGAAGATGGGGTTCCGGAGCGTGGCGGCCTCACCTTTTGTGCGCAGTTCCTATATGGCGGAAGAGGGTTTTCAAGCGGCTGACCAGTGTAAATCCAAATCGCGTTGACAATGGGAACCGCTTCCACTATTCAATGGCCATGCCGGGAGGAAAACATATGGAAGATGCAAGTAGTACGACCAATATCGATTCCTTGACCATGACGCCGCCGGAAGCCCACCGGCTGAATGAATCGGCGTTAATTCCCTATCTTTGCGAACATATGAAGGGCTTTTCCGGGGAAGCTGAGGTCCGTAAATTTCGCGGCGGCCAATCCAATCCAACGTATCTGATTTTATCAGGAGGACGCTATTACGTGCTGCGGAAAAAACCGCCGGGCCATCTCCTGCCGTCCGCCCATGCCGTGGAGAGAGAACACCGCGTGATGACGGCCCTTCAGGACACAGGAGTTCCGGTCCCCAGGATATACGGTCTCTGCGAAGACATCAGCATTATCGGCACCCCTTTTTTTATCATGGAATATGTGGAAGGGAGGGTTTTCTGGGATCCCGCCCTGCCGGGGCTCGCGCCGCAGGACCGGGCTGCTCTTTATGATGAAATGAACCGTGTCATTGCCCTTCTTCATCAGGTGGACTACAAAGCGCTTGGGTTGGGTGATTACGGTAAACCGGGCAACTACTTCGCCCGTCAGATCGACCGTTGGACGCGACAGTACCGGGCCGCGGAAACGGAACGTGTTGAAGCCATGGAAAGCCTCATCCGGTGGCTCCCCGCACATATCCCTTCCGGTGACGAGACGACTCTGGTTCATGGTGATTTTCGGCTCGATAACCTTATTTTCCATCCCACCGAAGCGCGGATTCTTGCCATTTTAGACTGGGAGCTTTCAACTTTAGGCAATCCCCTGGCTGATTTTTCTTATTCCATGATGGCCTGGCGACTCACACCGGAAGAATTCCGGGGCATGCGAGGGGCTGATTTGGCCGCTTTGGGAATTCCTGCTGAGGATACTTATCAGCAGGAATACTGCCGGCGCACCGGCCGCTCCGGCATCGAACACTGGGAATTCTATCTGGCCTACAATATGTTCCGGATGGCGGGGATTCTGCAGGGGGTGTTCAAGCGGATGCTGGACGGGAATGCCGCCGCCCCGGACGCCTTTGACGCGGGTCGCCGGGCAGTGCCCATGGCAGAGGCGGGGTGGCGGATCGTGGAAGGTATAAAGCAGAACTGACAATATCGGGAGGTAGAGATTATGAATTTTGAATATTCAGACAAAGTGAAGGAACTGCAGCAGCGCCTGTCGGCCTTCATGGACGAGTATATTTACCCCAACGAGCGGGTTTTCCGCCAGCAGATCGACGAGGGCGACCGCTGGCAGCCGGTGGCCATAATTGAGGATCTAAAGGAAAAAGCCAAGGCGGCAGGACTATGGAACCTCTTCCTGGCTCATTCGGCCTACGGTCCCGGCTTGACAAATCTGGAATATGCACCCCTGTGTGAAATTATGGGATGGTCTCCTCTGGCTCCGGAGATATTCAACTGCAACGCCCCCGATACGGGAAATATGGAGACCATTGACCGTTATGGTACGGAAGAGCAGAAAACGCAGTGGCTGATTCCGCTTCTGGAAGGCCGGATCCGGTCTTGTTTTGCCATGACGGAGCCGGACGTGGCTTCCAGTGACGCCACTAACATCCAGAGCCGCATTGTCAGGGACGGCGACAACTATGTCATCAATGGCAGGAAATGGTGGATATCCGGCGCCGCGGATCCCCGTTGCCGAATTATCATTTTCATGGGCAAAACGGACCCCCAGCATCCCGAAACTTATCGGCAGCAATCCATGATCTTGATTCCCATGGACACGCCGGGTGTCCGCGTTCTGAGGCCGCTGCCTACCTTCGGTTACGACGACGCCCCCCACGGCCACGCGGAGATGCTGTTTGAAAACGTCCGGGTTCCCGCCGCCAATATCCTTCTTCGCGAAGGTGCGGGTTTTGAAATCGCCCAGGGACGCCTCGGACCAGGGCGAATTCACCACTGCATGCGGTTGATCGGTCTGGCCGAGCGGGCGCTGGGAAAGATGTGCCGGCGGACCCTAAAACGAGTTACCTTCGGCATGCCCATCGCGGAGCAGACCGTAACGCTGGAGCGGATCGCCAATTCCCGTATCCTCATCGATCAGGCCCGCCTGCTGACCCTGAAGGCCGCCGATATGATGGACCGGGTAGGAAATAAAGAGGCCAGAAAAGAGATCGCAATGATCAAAGTCGCCGCGCCGAATATGGCCTGTCAGGTATTGGACTGGGCTATTCAGGCCCATGGCGCCGGTGGGGTCAGCGACGATTTCGGCCTTGCCTATGCGTATAATGTGGCCCGCTGGCTGCGTCTTGCCGACGGTCCCGATGAGGTCCATCGTAACCAGATCGGCAAACTGGAATTGCGGAAATATCGGCGCAATGTCTGATGATGAATTATCACTTGAAATAGGTTGCACAGCAAAAAATCCCGTAGTATAAGAAACTTAACCAATGCAGTGGTAAAGTAGAACTAAGGAGACGCTGGGCAAATGGAACTTCCTTTCAACTATCGGGATACGATTATGGAGCACTTGGGCATCGAATTCAAAACCATCTCCAAGGAAAAGATGGTCCTGACGATGCCGGTGGACAATAGAACCCGCCAGTATACCGGTTTTCTCCACGGCGGCGCCTCGGCGGTTCTGGCCGAAACGGCGGCCGGAATGGGGGCCTGGATGAATGTGGATCAGGAAAAAAAGACGGTCGTGGGTTTGGAGGTCAATGCCAATCATATCCGTGGGAAGGATAAGGGTTTGGTAACGGCTACGGCCACCCCGCTACACAATGGCAGGGGAACGGCGGTCTGGGAAGTTAAGATTACCGATGAGGCAGGTAAGTTGATCTGCGCGGCTCGTTGTACCTTAGCCATCATAGATAAATGATCCTTGACAAAAGATGTATCATCAATAATCTTTAATCGTTATCAATTTATCTTCAATGAGATTTTAAAGGAGGAAAGGCGATGGCTACGTATGAGTACCGGTGTGAGGCGTGTAAAAAGTCGTTTACCTTGATCCAGCGAATTTCCGAACATGACAAGGCCAAGGTGACCTGTCCTAAATGCAAGAGCGTGAAGGTAAAACAGCAGATAAGCGGTTTCCAGGTGAAAACCAGCCGCAAGAGCTGAAACCGGCTGCTGTCTGCAGGCAACCTGAACGTAACATACCGCAGGGAAGTTTCCCAAGGCTGCTTTGGTGACGACGCGAAAACGTTAATCAACAAAGACAATCGCGATTTTTTCGCTTCGCTGATTACCTGAAGGAGGTTAAAGATGAAGTGTCTTGTCGTTTATTCACACCCCAATCCAAAGAGCTTCAGTCACGCGATTCTCGAGACTGTCACCGAAACCCTGAAAGCCCGGGGGCATGAAACAGCCATCCGGGATCTTTACTATCTCTCTTTCGATCCGGTCTTGAAGGCAGGTGATTTTGAAGCCATTCAGTCCGGAAGGATGCCGGCGGACATCAAGGCGGAACAGGAACTTATCACCTGGGCCGACACGTTGATCATCATCCACCCCATCTGGTGGACGGGTCTGCCTGCTATGATCAAGGGGTATATCGACCGGGTCTTCTGTTACGGCTTTGCCTACAGTTTCGACGCCAAGGGCCTCGTTCCCCATCTTAAGGGGAAAAAGGTCCTGATCATCAACACCCAGGGGACGCCCAAGGCTGCCTATGACGCCTCCGGCATGTTTGAGGCCATGAAGATGACTTCCGATGCGGGGATCTACAAGTTTTGCGGATTGGAGGTAATCGACCATGTTTTCCTTCCCGCCGTTCCCATGGTTAAGGACGAGGTGCGAAAAGGCTATCTGGCACAGGTAAAAGAGATCGTCGGGAAGCTTTAAGGCCGCCCGCGCCCGCATGGGGTTGGGGTTACTTCTTTGTGACGCCGATGCTCTGTTCCGTCCATTGATGAGGATTTTTCCCCGTCACGTCGGCATAGAATTCACGGATTTTTACCATGTCCGCTTCGATATTCCCTGTCGTGGTTACGGCCGGTCCGATTCCTCCCGCCTTCAGCTTGTAGTCGATATAACCGAGGGCGATGGGGACGCCGGCCCCATGGGCAATATAATAGAATCCGGTCTTCCAGTACCGCACCTTTGAACGGGTTCCTTCCGGGGGGATGATCATGATCATCCTGGCGCTGCTTTTGAAGGTATGGACGCATTGCGTCACAAGGTCGTTCGCCTGGCGGCGGTCGACGGGGATACCCCCCAGCCATTTGAAGAGGCTGCCGAAGGGAGGGCGGAAGATAGTGTGCTTTCCCAGCCAGAAAACCTTCATCCGGAAGGCAAGGGACAAGATCAAGGTCAGGGGTAGATCCCAGTTGGAGGTATGGGGAGCGGCAATCATGACAAACTTTGGGACGTCGGGTACCTGACCTTCCTTTTTCCACTGGAAAATCCATAGATAAGTCAAGGCCAGAAAATAGAGAACCTGATTGATGACAGGGGTATCGAAAATTGTTCGTCTCATGTTTTGTTTATGCCCTTCCAGGGAGGAGAAAGGCAAACCGCTTTCTCTTTAAAGCGGGGACTACATGGAAAGGTGTCCATGTGTCAAGTAAATCATTGAAGGCAGTAATATCGGGGTGTTACATCAATTTAGGTACATTTATAGTTGACGAAACGAGTAGATTGACGTAGAAAACAGTTAATTAGTGAAGCCGTCCCCATCTTTTACAAAAATTTTACAAAGGATTCAGGTATGAGTTTCGAGAGCCGGAAGAGAATAATAATGATCTTGATTATTGCCTTTCAGCTTGGTCTTTTTATCGCCATGACTCCTGTTCAGGGAGAAAATACACCCCCACAGGAAACAATCGTAAAAGAACAGCATGGTTCTGCAGCAGCAATGGAACAGGAACGGGAGGGTGTCGAAGGGAAGGCTTATTACTATGCGAAGCGCTACAACAAAAGAAGAACCAGTTCCGGGGCGATCTATAATCCCCGGAAAATGACAGCGGCTCATCCGACCCTGCCTCTTGGCACCCGGGTAAAAGTAGTGAACCTGGCCAATAAGCGATCGGTGGTGGTGACCGTCAATGATCGCTGCCGCAAGCACAGTTTCGAATTCATCGATTTGTCGCAGGCAGCGGCGCGTAAGCTCGGTTTTTTCGGCAAGGGAATGGCGCGGGTGCGGATTATACCAATCGATGGGTAGTTATGGGAATGTCAAGACTGTCATTTGTTTAAGGATTAAAGGAGGACATCATGAAGAGAATTGTCGTTATCATGGCACTGGTATTCTGTTTCTCCGCGACAGCGCAGGCAGGATGGCTCGACAAAGTCAAGGAGGCCGGTTCGGACGCAGTCAAGCAAAGTATTCCGGGGCAGACAACGGGCGCCGCACCGGCATCTGCGCCACAGGGGGCCGCTGCTGAACCGGCAAAACAGGGGAGTCTTGGACAGGCGGGAGAGGCGGTCAAACCGTCACTGCCATCAGCCAGCCCTGCGATATCGGGTATTTCGCCGGACCAGGCAGACGCCAACGCCTGCACCCAGTATGTCCACGAAGACTGGAAGAAATCCGAGAAAGCCCTGAAGGAAAGTAAGCTGACCTGGGGAAGCTCCCGCTATCTGCCGAAGAAGGAATGGGTTGACTATCTGAAGACCAGGTATCCCAATGTGAAGACCAAAGGTTTTTATTTTCACCACGGCAAGTGGTTTGGCAAGAGCTGCGCTTACGTGGACCTGACGTGCCGGCCCAAGGAGCCCGGATGTGACATCCAGATGAAATGCCTGGACTTCTATACGCACAAGGGGGGCCAGACCTGTCCTCCCAACCTGTGTGACCATAACGATACGAAATGCATCGAGCCCTACAAACCGCCGGTAAAATAGTTATGAAGCCGAGATTCTTTCCAGAGTCCGGACAAAGGAGTAAGGCGGGACCTTTGTAAACGCCCTCTTCTGTCATTCCGGGCTTTTCCCGTAAAACTTCTTTTTACGGCTTTCACGGGAATGACGATAGGGAGCAGTTAGTTGTCATGGCGGCTGACGGCCGTCAAGGATGAGGACGAGTTCTTTGTCGTAGGCCCCATAGTCGCTGAGATTGTTGTGCCCGCCCCCTTCGATCCGGATCAACTTGCGGGGCGATTTGATCAATGCCTCCAGCCTGGCGCTGGCGTCAAAGGGGATGATGTCATCCCTCGTTCCGTGGATTAGATAAACGGGACAGGCAACCTCCCGGATCCAGAGATCCGTTCGAAAAGGATATTTCAGGAAGAGGGAAATGATCCCCTTGGGAAGAAAAGGGTAGTGATAGGACGCCAGGTCGGTAAGGCTGAAGAAAGGTGACTCGAGAATGAGCATCCTTGGTTTGCCTGATCTGGCGACGAATGTTGCCACCCCCGTTCCGATCGACCTGCCGTATACGATGATCCTTTCTTCCGGACAGGACTTTTTAAGATAGCCATAAACAGCCAGCCCGTCATCAAGCATTTGCTTTTCGTTCGAGATACTGCCGGTGCTCTTGCCGAAACCCCGGTAATCGGGAATCAGGACATCATAGCCCTGGGAGGTAAAATCCCTGGCCACATCTCCCCATGTCCGCAGGCTCCCGGCGTTGCCGTGAAAATATAGTATGACCCCTTTGGCATTTGTGGCCTTGAAAAGAAGGGCATTAAGGGTAGCCCCCGCAACGGGCACAGTCGCTTCTTCGAAAGGATCGGAGAAGGCGTATTTATAGTCGGTTGGCAGGATTTCGGGAAAGAAGATGAGATTCTCCTGGCTGCAACCCACGATGAGGGTAAACAGGCACGAGCAATAGATGGGAGCGAGAAGGTTCTTTAGCTTCATGATTTCCCGTCATTCATTTGAGTCTTCCGGGAGGCGCCTTACCAAATTTTCAACTTGATACCATGACGATGAAAAGAAGGGAAGGGCAAATTGAGATCCCGTCAGGGTTCGAAGCAGTGCTTCCCCATCGTTGCGGGCGGGGGCAGGGGATACTGGCCTGTATAGCAGGCCAGGCAGAACGATTCATGTTTGATTCTCGTTGCTTCCACCATTCCTTCCAGAGACAGGTAGTACAGGGAATCGAGGCCGATGAATTTGCCGATCGCATCCACTTCCCCTTTCTGGGCGGCGATCAGCTCTCCTTTCGCGGAGAAATCGATGCCGTAGGGGCAGGGATGGCGGGTGGGCGGGCAACTGATGACCATGTGAATTTCCTTGACCCCGTTGTTCCTCAGGTTGCGGACGCGGTTACGGCTGGTGGTGCCGCGGATGATGGAATCTTCCACGATGAGGACCCTTTTGCCCTCCAGGAGGGGCCGGACCGGATTGAGCTTTACCCGGACGCCGAAATCACGGACCGGCTGGGTGGGTTGAATAAAGGTTCTCCCCACATAATGATTCCTGATCATTCCCATCTCGAAGGGGATGCCGCTTTCCTCGGCATAACCCAGAGCGGCGTAATTGCCCGAATCGGGGAAGGGCATGACCAGATCGACGTCCGGCTGGTATTCCTTGGCCAGGCGGTGGCCGAGGCGCTTCCGGCAGAGATACACGTTCTGACCGAAGATCTGACTGTCCGGCCGGGCGAAGTAGATCAACTCGAAGATGCAGTGGGTGTGCTTGAGTTCCGGGAAAGGGGTCAGGCTGCGGACGCCGGTATCATCGATGATCACGATTTCTCCGGGGATGATGTCCCGGATATAGGTTGCCCCCACGAGGTCAAAGGCGCAGGTTTCGGAGGCGACCACCCAGCCGCCGTTGATCCGGCCCAGACATAGGGGGCGGAAACCACGGGGATCCCGAGCGGCGATGATCCGGTTGCGGGTCATCATGACGAGGCTGTAGGCCCCTTCTATTTGAGAAAGGGCTCTGACGAGAGCCTCCTCGAAGCCATTCCGCAAATGAGCGGCCATGAGATGGACGATGACCTCGGTGTCCATGGTGGATTGGAAGATGGAGCCCCGCTCCTCAAGGGTCGAGCGCAGGTACTGGGTATTGGTAAGATTGCCGTTGTGACCGATGGCGTAATATTCCTCGCCGTGATGGGCGATGAAGGGCTGGGCGTTAGCGAGGACCGATGACCCCGTTGTCGAGTACCGGACATGACCGACAGCCAGATGGCCTTTGAGTTTGGCCAGATTATCTTCCCGGAAAACCTCGGAGACGAGACCCATCGCTTTGTGGGACCAGATATCGCAACCATCCGCCGAAACTATGCCCGCACTTTCCTGGCCCCGATGCTGAAGGGCGAAGAGGCCAAAAAAGCTCAGCCGGGCCGCTTCCGGATGCCCATAGACGGCAAAAACGCCGCATTCCTCCCGGGGTCTGCCGATATCCTCATATTCTTTCATGATGTTTATCTCCGGTTTTTGCTGCATACAAAATCGAACTACGCTTTCGAATTACCCCATCCCCCTCCTAACCTCCCCCTTGAAGGGGGAGGAAGATACACATTGCCCCTCCCTTCAAGGAGGAGGAATAATGTGCTTTCCATTTTGCAGGTTGAAGAAAACTCTTGTTGTTCCTCCCCTTCATGCTGAAGTGAACCCATGTTTCCCCTCCTGTTCAAGTTGAAGTGAATTATCGTTGTCTCTCCCTTTCAAGTTAAAGTGAGCTCTTTTTTCACTCCCATTCAGGGGGAGGGGCAGGGTGGGCACTATGAACCTCATCACCGTTTAGCTCCCTCCCCTTCAAGGGGAGGGTTGGGGTGGGGATGGGGTTAAAAATCATCTGTCGGAGCAGTGATAATCCTGAATGGCGACAACCTGCCAGTCGTTCTCCTTGAGAGCCAAGATGGCCTCGCTAAGTGCCTTCGCCCCGGCGAGGGTTGTCGTGTAAGGCACATTATAAATCAGGGCGCCCCGCCGGATATTGTAACCATCGTAGGAAGATTTTCTCCCGACGCTGGTATTGATCATCAACTGGATATCCCCGTTTTTGATGTAGTCGAGGACGTGGGGACGGCCCTCGGAAAGTTTGTTGATGGCTTTGATCGCAACGCCATAATTATTGAGGAAGGCGGCGGTGCCCCTGGTGCCGACGAGTTGAAATCCCATGTCCTGGAAAGCCCGGGCGATGGGTACGGTCCTTTCCTTGTGAATATCATGGACGCTGATATAGACCTGCCCCGCCAGGGGAAGCTTGAATCCGGCGGCGAGTTGGGATTTGGCGTAGGCCATGCCGAAAGTGGCGTCGATACCCATGACCTCGCCGGTGGATTTCATCTCAGGTCCCAGGAGGACATCGACGTTGGGGAAGCGGCTGAAGGGGAAAACGGCTTCTTTTACGGAGATGTGCTGGGGCCGGATAGTTTTCGTAAAGCCGAGCTCTTGCAGCGATTTCCCCAACATCACCTTTGTTGCCAGCTTGGCCAGGGGAACGCCGATTGCCTTGCTGACAAAGGGGACCGTCCGGGAGGCCCGGGGATTAACCTCAAGGATAAAGAGATTATCATCCTTGATCGCATACTGGATGTTCATAAGACCGACTACGTCCAGTTCGGCGGCTATCTTTTTCGTTTGCTTTTCAATGCGGGCTATCATCTCCGGCCCTAAGGTCAGGGGGGGCAGGATGCAGGCGCTGTCTCCCGAATGGATGCCTGCCGCTTCGATATGTTCCATGACGCCGCAGATAACGGTTTCGTGGCCGTCGCTCAGGGCGTCCACGTCCACTTCGATGGCGTCCTCCAGAAACTGATCGATGAGAATGGGGTGACCGGGGGAGACGAGGAGGGCCCGTTCCATGAACGACCGGAGGGTCTTTTCATCATAGACGATCTCCATGGACCGGCCGCCCAGGACGTAGGAGGGGCGGACCACTACGGGGTAGCCGATTATTGCGGCAGCCCGGACGGCCTCTTCCGTGTTCATGGCCGTGTCATTCACCGGCTGTTTGAGGTCCAGCAGATCGACGATTTCCTGAAAGCGCTTGCGGTCTTCCGCCCGGTCGATGGCGTCCGGCGAGGTGCCCAGGATGTTTGCCCCCGCCGCTTCCAGCCCGCGGGCGAGATTAAGGGGGGTTTGCCCGCCGAACTGGACGATGATCCCAAGGGGTTTTTCCCGGTCGAGGATATGGAGGACATCCTCCAGCGTGAGGGGTTCAAAAAAGAGTTTGTCCGAGGTATCATAATCGGTGCTCACCGTCTCCGGGTTCGAGTTGACCATGATGCTCTCGATGCCTTCTTCCCGGAGGGCGAAGGAGGCGTGGACGCAGCAGTAATCGAATTCAATGCCCTGGCCGATCCGGTTCGGTCCCCCGCCCAGGATGACGACCTTCGGGCGGTCGGAGGGGCGGGCCTCGTCTTCCGATTCATAGGTGGAGTAGTAATAGGGGGTATAGGCCTCAAATTCGGCGGCGCAGGTGTCCACGAGCTTGTAGACCGGGAGGATTCCCTTTTCAAACCTGTAATTGCGGATGGTCTGCTCATCTGTTTTCCAGATTTCGGCCAGGCGCCGGTCCGAGAACCCCATTTCCTTGGCAGCCCGGATCAGCTCTTCGGTGTACACTGTCGGTAGTTCTTCATCAGTGGCCGGGGACGATGGGGCGTCGGTTGGGGGCGTGATAATTTCTTCCCCGGGTTTGTCTGACCCTGACTGAACGTTGAGACCTTTGAGAAGTTCCGTTTCAGTCTTCCTATCGTCATTCCGGCGCGTCACCCCGGTGAAAACCGGGGGGGGATCCAGTATTTTCAAGTCATCACTACTGGATTCCCCCGGCTTACAACCTGCCGGGGCAGGCTTGTCGAGTCCGGAATGACAGCAGGGGGTGTTTTCCAAAAGATTTCCGTTGCCAGGCTCCGGCACAGGAATCTTAGAGTTGGTTGTGAAGGGATTTTCGGTGGCGCCGCTGGCGGCAAACTCAGCCAACTCCTTTTCCGCCGTGACAATTTCTTCGATGTGATAGAGAAACCAGGGATCGATCTTCGTCAGGCCGTAAATTTCATCTATCGTTAAACCGTGGGCGAGGGCTGCGGCGACATAAAAGAGGCGCAGGGAATTCGGCGTTCGCAGCTTTGGGGCGAAGAATTCCCGGGGATTCGGGATTAATTCGGGCATCTTTTCGAGGAGGGAGAAGCGGCCGATCTCCAGAGAGCGGATAGCCTTCTGGAGGGATTCCTTGAAGGTCCGGCCGATGGCCATGGTTTCGCCGACGGACTTCATGGAGGTGGTGAGAAAATCCTCCGTTTCGGGGAACTTTTCGAAGGTCCAGCGGGGGATCTTGGTGACGACGTAGTCGATCGTCGGTTCGAAGGAGGCCATTGTTTCTCTGGTAATATCATTGGGTATTTCGTCGAGGGTATATCCTACGGCCAACTTGGCGGCGATCTTGGCGATGGGGAAGCCGGTGGCCTTCGAGGCGAGGGCGGAGGACCGGGAGACCCGGGGGTTCATCTCGATGACGATCATTTCTCCCGTGTCGGGGTGGATGGCGAACTGGACATTGGAACCTCCCGTTTCCACACCTATTTCCCGCATGATGGCGATGGCGGCGTCCCGCATGTGCTGGTATTCCCGATCGGTCAGGGTCTGGGCCGGGGCGACGGTGATGGACTCCCCGGTGTGAATGCCCATGGGATCAAGGTTCTCGATGGAGCAGATGATGACGACATTGTCCGCCTTGTCCCGCATGACCTCCAGTTCGTATTCCTTCCAGCCCAGGGCCGACTCTTCCAGCATGACCTCATGAATCAGGCTGGCGTCAATGCCCGACTTGGCGATTTCCGCCAATTCTTCCCGGTTGTAGGCCACGCCGCTCCCGGTTCCCCCCAACGTGAAGGAGGGCCGGATAATGATGGGAAAGCCGATCTCCCCGGCGATTCGGGAAACATCGTCCATATTTTTGGCAAAGCCGCTTCGGGGAACCCGGAGACCTATTTTCTCCATGGCGGCGCGGAATTTTTCCCGATCCTCCGCCTTATGGATGACCTCAAGAGAAGCGCCGATCATCTCGACGCCATATTTTTCCAGAGTTCCGTTTTCCGCTACCGCCACGGCGGTGTTCAGGCCTGTCTGTCCGCCCAGAGTGGGGAGGAGGGCGTCGGGACGCTCCCTGGCAATGATCTTGGCCACGGCCTCCGGCGTAATCGGTTCGATGTAGGTCCGGTCCGCCGTTTCGGGGTCCGTCATGATCGTCGCCGGGTTGCTGTTGATGAGGACGACCTCGTAGCCTTCCTCTTTCAGGGCTTTGCAGGCCTGGGTTCCCGAATAGTCGAATTCGCAGGCCTGGCTGATGATGATGGGGCCGGAACCGATGATAAGGATCTTTTTTATGTCCGTTCGCTTGGGCATTTCACTCCCATTCAATGGTTGACGGTGGCTTGGAACTGATGTCGTAAACTACCCGGTTTACCCCCCGGACCTCGTTGATGATGCGATTGGAGACCCGGGCGAGAAGGTCATGGGGAAGTCTCGCCCAGTCCGCCGTCATGGCGTCGTCGCTCGTTACGGCCCGGATGGCCAGGATATTTTCATAGGTCCGCTGATCGCCCATGATGCCGACGCTCTTGATGGGAAGGAGCACGGCGAAGGATTGCCATAGTTTTCCGTAGAGGTTTGCCGCCCTGATCTCATCGAGGAAGACCACGTCGGCCCTTTTCAGGATATCGAGCCGCCTCTGTGTCACCTCGCCGATAATCCGGATGGCCAATCCCGGACCGGGGAAGGGCTGTCGCCAAACCATCTCTTCCGGAAGTCCCAGCTCCTTTCCCAGGAGACGCACCTCGTCCTTGAAGAGGTGTTTCAGCGGCTCCACAAGTTTCAGTTTCATCTTTTTCGGCAGGCCGCCGACGTTGTGATGGGACTTGATCACGGCGCTGGGGCCGCCGAAGGTGGAACGGGATTCAATGATGTCCGGGTAGAGGGTACCCTGTGCTAAATAACTGACGCCCTTGATCTTCTTTGCCTCTTCATCGAAGATCTCAATGAAGGTTCTGCCGATGATCTTGCGCTTCTTTTCGGGATTTTCCACCCCCCGCAAACGGTCTAAAAAGATCTTCCTGGCCCGTACGAACCGCAGTTTCATGCGGAAATGCTTCCGGAAGACTTCCTGGACCTTTTCCGCTTCCCCCTGCCGGAGGACGCCATTATCCACGAAAACGCAGGTCAACTGGTTGCCGATGGCACGATGGAGGAGGACGGCGGCGACAGAGGAATCGACGCCCCCGGAGAGTCCCAGGATGACCTTGCCGTTACCGACCTGGGAGTGGATTTCCTCTATAGCTTCCCGGGCAAAGGATTTCATGGTCCAATTTTCCCTGCACCGGCAGACGGCAAAGAGGAAGTTACCCAGGATTTTCTTTCCTTCCGGGGTATGGACCACTTCCGGATGGAACTGAAGACCGTAGAATCGCCGTTTCCTGTCCTCGGCAGCGGCCACGGGAGTGTTCGGCGTCGAAGCGGTGATCTTGAATCCTTTCGGTAGTTTGCCAATGGTATCGCCGTGGCTCATCCAGCATTTCGTAGTCTTTTCAACGTCCGCAAAGATGCCTTCCTGTTTGACTATCTGCAGTTCTGCAAACCCGTATTCCCGTTTTGCAGCGGCGATGACGTCGCCCTCAAGGGTATGGACCATAAACTGGAGGCCGTAACAGATCCCCAGCACCGGTATGCCAAGAGTGAAAATGCCGGCATCGACCCGGGGGCTGTTCTTTTCGTAAATGCTGGCCGGTCCGCCGGACAGGATGATCCCCTCGGGTTTCATGTCTCTGATTGTTTGCAGGGGAATATCCGGGGGTTCAATCTGGCAATAGACATGGTGTTCCCGGACCCGCCGGGCGATAAGCTGGTTATACTGGGAACCGAAATCAATAATCAGGATCATGGTGCTCCTCCTTTCGCATCTTCAATATTTGACGTTCTCGCAAAAAGTCCCACTATCCGTCATACCGGCGAAAGCCGGTATCCAGAACTACTTGAAAGCACTGGATTCCGTGTCAAGCACGGAATGACAAAACAGGGCAAAATAGACTTTTTGCGAGTTACTCAATACTTTATTTTGGCAAACTCACAACAACTCATCTGTCTCCTCCCCCTTCAAGGGGGAGGTTAGGAGGGGGATGGGTTTTTGTCCATCATTGCCACAAACCGGTCAAATAGGTAAGCGGCGTCATGAGGGCCGGGGGCCGCTTCCGGGTGATACTGAACGCTGAAAGCCATCAATTCCGGATAGGAAAGTCCCTCTGAAGTCCCGTCGTTGAGGTTCTCGTGAGTCGCCTCACAACGCCGGGCGATGGAAGCGGGAATAACGACAAATCCGTGATTTTGTGAAGTAATTTCAATCTTTCCCGTCTGTTCCTGCCGCACCGGCTGGTTGATGCCGTGATGGCCGAATTTCAGTTTTTCCGTTTTTCCCCCCGCCGCCTGTCCGAGAATCTGATGCCCCAGGCAGATGCCAAAAACCGGCACTTTTCCCATGACAAAGGTTGCCACTCCCACTAAGTAGGGAAGGGCCGCCGGATCTCCCGGGCCATTGGAAAAGAGAACCCCATCGGGCCTCCAGGCAAGAATTTCCTCTCCTGTTGCTGTTGCGGGCAGGACGATGACCTGACATCCTCGCCCTTCCAGGTGACGGAGGATGTTGTATTTAACGCCGCAGTCGATGACGACGACGCGGAACGATTCTGCCCGGGTTCCCGCCGCCACAGGTGGCGAAGATAATCCGCCTTCTTGAGCTCCTCGTTGCAGGTCTCGAACCGTGTCCCCGGTGGAAGCCGGAAGATTACCGGGCAAGTCCTGGTCGGGCGGTGTCCGGAAGTTGTTAGGCGGCGGGTGGCTGCTTTTTAGCCCTGCCGTGATTTCCCGTCTGGTTCCGTCTTTCCATTGATATGGGGTTTTGCACGCCACTTCCTTAACCAGATCACGGCCGATTAGCCCGGGGTATGTCCGGACCTTCTCGATCAATCCGGCGATGTCAGTTGTTTCCGTTGATAAAATCCCTTTCATGGATCCGGTAAGGCGGAGACGACGGGTCAGCGCCCGGGTGTCGATACCTTCGACGCCCAGTTTCCCGTGGGCCTCCAGAAACGCCTGCAATGTTTGCCTGGATTGCCAGTTGCTGGGCCGGGAGTGGTATTCCTTGACGATGAATCCTTCCAGATAGATCCCATCTGATTCCATGTCTTTGGGATTGATGCCGTAATTGCCCACGAGGGGATAGGTCATAGTCACGATCTGCCCCTTGTAGGAGGGGTCGGTGATGACCTCCTGATAGCCCGTCATACCCGTATTGAAAACGACCTCGCCGCAGACCTCGCCGGTTCCGGCAAAGGCATATCCCGGAAAGACGCTCCCGTCTTCCAGAACGAGGATAGCTGGTGGCTGCTGTCGCCTTAGCGGCATGATAACTCCTCAATTTTTGGGATGATTTAGAAATGCCATGTACAAAAATTCGTGAAGGCGGGAAGACGAAAGCATTGAAGTCTGCCCTCGCTTTTCCCGCCTCCTCATAACTTATCCACCTTCAGTTGTCTATACTTTTGATCAATTGATAAAGAGCATCTCCCAGAACTTTGGCAGGGGCCACAATTCATCGTCCACCAGACCTTCCAGCTCATCGACGTAGTCGCGAAGTTCATTCATTACTGTTTTGACCTTGCTGCAGAGCATTTCCGCTTTTTTCTGTTCATCGTGGATGGCGGCGGCCTTCTCTATTCCGGTCAGAATATTTTTATTGGCCCCATAGATTTTGTTCACCAGTTCGACGATCCTCTTTAACAGTTCCTGCTGAGCGGTAAGATCGGCGGATTTGCCAAGGACTTCCCTGGTTTCGTCGATGGCTTTAGCGAGGCGTGTCTGATAAACCGTCGCCACCGGGATGATTTGGCTCATACAGATGTTGTTCAGACATTTGACCTCAATTTCCAGGTCCTTGATATATCTTTCTATATGGATCAGGTAACGCGACTTGAGTTCCACGTTGGAAAGGACCCGATATTTATCGAATAAATCCAATGCCTTCTTGGTAGCCAACGCCTTTAAGGCGACCGGCGTTGTCTTGTTGTTGGGGAGGCCCCTGCGGGTCGCTTCCTTTTCCCATGCCGCGGTGTAGTTGTCACCGTTAAACAATACCGGTTTGATGTCTTTCAACTCTTTTTTGATTACAGTGAGGACGCACTGGTTGATGTTGGCGCTTTTCCCACAGCCATCTTTGATCTTTTCCGCCAGATAGTCGAGGCTTTCCGCGACAATCGTATTGAGAACCGTGGCGGGAAAGGAAATGGACTGGGCAGAACCGACGGCCCGGAATTCAAATTTATTCCCCGTAAAGGCAAAGGGCGATGTCCGGTTCCGGTCGGTGCTGTCTTTACTGACGATGGGCAGTGAGGCAATGCCGAGGTTAATGATCTCGCTATCCGTCGCTTCGGTTACCTTGCCGCTTTCGATATCGGCGAGAATCTTGCTTAACTGGTCGCCGAGGAAGACGGAGATGATGGCCGGCGGTGCTTCATTGGCGCCGAGGCGGTGGTCGTTGGCGTAGGATCCCACGGAGGCCCGCAGAATATCGGCGTGTTTGTAGACGGCGCGGATAGTGGCGATGAGGAAGATCAGGAACTGGATATTGTCGTGGGGCGTTTTCCCGGGATTCAGCAGGTTATTGCCCTTGTTATCGGACATGGACCAGTTCAGATGCTTGCCTGAGCCGTTGATCCCGGCGAAGGGTTTTTCATGGAGGAGGCAGGCCAGTTTATGCTTCTTTGCCACCGATTGCATCGTATCCATGACGATCTGGTTATGATCGACGGCCAGATTCGCCTCTTCAAAGACCGGCGCCAGTTCGAACTGGCTGGGGGCAACCTCGTTGTGCCTGGTCTTGGCGGGAACGCCCAGTTTAAAGAGTTCCTCTTCCATGTCGTGCATGTATGAAGAGATCCTCTCTTTGATACTGCCGAAATACTGGTCCTCAAGCTCCTGACCCTTGGCGGGGGGGGCGCCGACAACGGCCCGGCCGCCGAGAACAAGATCGGGACGTTTATAGAAGTAATCCGCATCGATGAGGAAGTATTCCTGTTCCGGTCCCAGGGTCGCATAAACGCCTCTTACGTCGGTATTTCCAAGAAGTTTCAAAATATTCAGGGCGCTTTTGCTTACGACCCGGTTCGATCTCAGGAGGGGGGTCTTCTTGTCGAGGGCCTCCCCGGTGTAGGAAAAGAAGGCCGTCGGGATGCACAGGGTAGTCGAGATGCCGTTCCTCCGGATGAAGGCGGGGGATGACATGTCCCAGGCTGTATAGCCCCGGGCCTCGAAGGTGGCCCGGATGCCGCCGCTCGGGAAGCTCGAAGCGTCCGGTTCACCTTGGACAAGCTGCTTGCCGGAGAACCGTTCCATGACGGAGCCGACCCCGGTGACATCGACAAAGGCATCGTGCTTTTCCGCAGTGATGCCGGTCATGGGCTGGAACCAGTGGGCGAAGTGGGTTGCCCCTTTCTCCAGGGCCCATTCCTTCATGGCATGGGCCACGATGTTGGCGGTTTCGATATCGAGGATGGTTCCTTCGTGGATGGCGTCGATGATTCTGCCATAGGTGTCCCCGGGAAGCTTGACCTTCATGATGTTGATGTTAAATGTGTCTTCGCCGTAGTATTTCGATACGGGTACAAACTTTTCTTTTTCAACCTTATAGTTTCTTTCGGCGGCGATAATCGGGCATGTCTTTTTCATAAATCCTCCAGATTGAATTGCACTATTTTTTCAATTTTTTATTCCGCTATATAACCCCATCCCCCTCCTAACCTCCCCCTTGAAGGGGGAGGAATCAGTAGCCTTTTTTCCCCCTAAAGGAGTCAGGAAGCAGAAGGCTTCCTTACATTGAAGGTAGAGAGTCCCACCATTTTCCCTCCCCTTCAGGGGGAGGGTTAGAGCCTGCCCCGTACTTGATGCGGGGGTGGGGGTGGGGTTAATAATCTATTTACTGGTCTTCTGTTGCCTATTGCCTTCTTCTTGCCTGTTCACTCCACCGGCGTATTTTCCACAAGTTCCCATATCCCGCAGGGACAGGCGGCGGCGCAGAATCCGCAGCCGATGCACTTTTCACCGTCCACGATATACTCATAGGCATCCCCTTCCAGAGAGCGCCGGGAGATGGCATTACCTGGACAGAGGGTCTCGCAGAGGCCGCAGTCCCGGCAGGCGCCGCAGGAGGCGCACTGGCTCGAGCAGGAACTCAGATCTCCCGTTGGATTGACCCGGGGATCATAATATTCAAGATGGACTCGCGCCGGTTCAATGGCGGGCAGATTATCGTATGTATCGTCACGCCCCCGCAGGATGTTGTCAATTGTCCGGGCGGCTATTCTGCCCGCACCGATGGCCTCAGTCAGCAGGCCGAGGCGGACGGCGTCGCCGATGGCGAAAACCTGGGGATCACTCGTTTGATAGCGGTCGTTGACGGCGATAAATCCCCTGTTCAGAAGAATTTCTTCCGGGAGGAAGGTCAAATCGGGGGCGTCGCCGACGGCCATGATGACCGTTTCGGCTGCGAGCAATGTCCCATCGGTCAGCTCCACCCCCGCTGCCGTAACGGCCTTCGTGAATCTCGGCCAGAGGAACTTGGCCCCGGCGGCCTCGGCGTGCTTTCTTTCCACCCCGAAAGAGGCCGGCTCCTGGATATCGATCAGGGTAATATCCCTGGCACCCAGCCTTGCGGCTTCCGCGGCGGCGTCGCAGCCGACGTTACCCGCCCCGATGATGACGACCTTTTCCCCCACCTGAACCTGATTCGCTTTGCTCAACCGGAGGAAATCCAGGGCGGCCATGGACCGTTCCTGCCCCGGCACGGGTATCAGGCGCGGCTTTTGCGCCCCTGCCGCAATGACCACGACGTCGTGTTTTCCTCTGATCTTCTGAAACTCCTTTTTCGTGAGGGGTTTTTTCAAATGCACCTGACTGATCTGCTCCTGGACCCGCTGCAGTTCGTGGTCGACAATATCATCGGGGATGCGGCTCCTGGGGATCGTGGCGGTGATCTTTCCTCCCAGGCGGTCCTGGACCTCATAGATGACGGGGGCGTGTCCCATCAGCCACAACTGCCAGGCGGCGGAAAGACCGGCCGGACCGCCGCCGATGATGGCGGCTGTCTTGCCCGAGGCCGGGGCGGGTTTCGGCGTCCTGGCTGTAAGGGAAGCCTTGCCGAGGGCGGCCACATCCAATGACGGCATCTGTGAAATCTGGCGGGTACAATTTGCCATGCAGAGATTAGGGCAGAGATAGCCGCAGACCGTGGCGGGAAAGGGGGTATAGCTGAGTGCCAGGTCCACGGCTTCATCCATTTTACCACTGCGGATCAGGCTCCAGCGCTTCTGAACGGGAATGCCCGTCGGGCAGGAAGCCTGGCAGGGGGGAAGATGCTTTTCGTTTTCCCACCGGGGGAGATAGCGGCGCAGCTCGCCCGTGGGAATCACATCGATCGCGCTCCGGGGGATGTCCGTCAGATCGCCGATGAGGCCACCTTTCCCAAGTTCCTTATCCCATACCTCGTCGCAGAACTGGTGCAGACTCCGGGCGGGCTTGCGAACTTTTTCGTAAGGTTGGCGGGCGGTCAGGACCTGCCAGGCGGCGCGGTCGGCGGTGAGGATGGCGTACAATTCCGTTCGTCCGGTAGCCTTGAGGAAAGTAGCGATGTTATCCTTCAGCCACTTCCATTCATCGTTATCGAGGCCGGACAGTTTCGCGTCTTCTTCACTGAAGCCCTGATGGGCTCCCCGGAAGAAAATTTTACCGCTTACCATCCCCACACAGGGTCGGTAGCCCATGATGTTTTCATGGCGCGGGGTGTCGTGTCCGCAGATCACGGCAATGCCGCCGGCCATAAATTCGGCAAAGGAGTCGCCGACGCTGCCCAGGACCCAGAGCTCCGGGGGGGCAAAGCGGGGGTTATGCTTGGTCATCGTCATGCCCCGGGCGCCGATATCCCCGGCAACGTAGATCTTGCCCTGAGCCATGGCATTAGCTACGCCGTTGGTGGCGTTGCCCCGTACGATGATCTGGGCGCCGCCGTTGAGCCACCCGACATCGTCGGAACAGGGGCCGAAGACGTCAATTACGGCATTGGGAAATCCCATGGAACCAACGCGCTGTCCCGCCGGTCCGAGAACACGGATTAAAATCTCCTCTTCTCCCGCCTTCCAAAGGCGGCCGCCGATGCCGTGCTGCCCGTAGGCGTGAATCTCGATACAGCGGTGGCCGTCCCGGACCGCCGCCTGAACCGCCGCCTCCAGGGCGCGGGTGTCAACCCGGACGCCGTTTTTCATTCCCGGGATGATGATGGTGGGCTTATAGAGCATCGATAAATCTCCTATAAAACATGACGGCTTCGTAAAAAGTCCGGATGCTGCGTTGCGCTGCATCCTTCGTCACTGCGGCGTACGACAAGTACGCCTCATTCCTCAGGACTTGCGCGCCTTGCCTGCGAATCTTTTTACGAAGCCGTAGAGTATTACCTATAACCATTTCCCCTGCTTCAAACGAGTTCATAAAACATGGCGGATCTGAAGTCTCGCGGCGGCGGCGCCGTCGGAGATGCCCAGGGCGTCGGACATGCCGATGGGCAGCGAAGTAGAGCGACCGAGGGGCGCCATGATTTTTTTCAGTTCCTGGTCAAAGCTGAGGTAGACATCGACGACGCGCTCCGCAACCTGTTCCGGGTCCAGACGCCTATATAGCCGGGCGTCCTGGGAGGTAATCCCCTTGGGACACAGTCCGATATTGCAGATGTTGCAGCGATCGCTCTCGGAGCCAAGGCAACCCGCCGCCGCCTGCATTATATATTTGCCGATCTGAACGCCGCTTGCCCCCAGCATGATCAGAGCTGCGGCGTTCGCCGCCAGATTGCCGTTTTTGCCGATCCCGCCGCCGGCAAAGAGGGGGATCTCATTCTGCTTGCCGATCTTGACGAGATTCAGATAGGCGTCCCTGATATTGCTGGCGATGGGATGGCCCATGTGATTCATCGAAACGTTGTAGGCCGCCCCCGTTCCCCCGTCCTCGCCGTCAATGGCCAACCCGGAGGCGTAGGGATTTCTGGTCAGGTTGTTCAGGACCGCCAGGGTCGTACTCGTGGCCGATATCTTCGGATAGACAGGCACCCGGAACCCCCAGGCCATAGACATGGACTGGATCATCTTGGCCACCGACTCTTCGATGGAATATAGTGTCTGGTGGGTCGGCGGGCTGGGAAGGCTTATTCCCTGCGGGACGCCCCGGATGGCGGCGATGAGCCTGTTAACCTTGTACCACATGAGGAGTCCGCCATCGCCGGGCTTCGCGCCCTGACCGTATTTGATCTCGATGGCGCAGGGATCTTCCTTCATTTCCGGGAGGGCTTGGATTATCTCGTCCCAGCCAAAATAACCGCTGGCGATCTGGAGGATGACATATTTCAGGAAGCGGGACCGTAACAGTCGCGGCGGGCAGCCGCCCTCGCCCGTGCAGATGCGCACGGGCATCCCTTTTTCCTCGTTCAGGTAGGCAACGCCCATTTGCAGGCCTTCCCACATGTTCGGGGACAGGGCGCCGAAGGACATGCTGCCGATGATCAGGGGGTAGATCTCCCGTACGGGCGGTATCCAGCCGTTTTCCATTGTGGTCTTGGCCAGGTCTTCTGCCGGAATGATTCTTCCGAGCAGAGTCCGCAGTTCAAAGTCATGGCGCCCCGCGTCGAGGGCCGGGTCGGTGAGCATGGAAATGCGGATAAACTTGATCTCGTCGAGAACGCTGCGGGGATCGTTGCGACGTCCGCCCCGGCGGCGGGGCGCCCCCCCCTGATTGACATGGAAGCGGAGTTTGTCCACGTCAGCGCTCCGGATGGGACGGATAGCACCGTTAGGACAGACGAGATCACACATGCCGCAGCCGATACAGGCATGGGCCGGATCGGTCCGCTGATCGACGCCGTGATAGACCGTAAAGACATTGCCCGGCTTCTCCGGGAGGCCGACTATGGTCTGGACGACGCGCTTGCGGTGGACGCCCAATTCGATGGCCCGGACCGGGCAGACGGAGGTACAACGGCCACAGAGGGTGCAGGCCTCCTTATCCCAGAGGATCTGCCAGGGGAGGTCGCTTTTGCTCAGGGTAGAGGGGCTTATCTTTCCCATTGATTCCATCGCACCACCTCCTGTCGATGTGGGGGGACCATGACGGTGTCATATTTCATAGGCTGAAAGTCTTCACTTTTGTTACGGGCCGGGATGGCCGCATCGAGACCGCACATTTCGGAGGAGAAGGCATACATGCCGGAGGCGCCGCCCACGATGCCGGGACGAAGCTTTTTGCTGTCCTGAACCATGAAGAGGGTCCGATCGGGCAGGCAGCCGATTACGCAATTGGGGCCGTCGATGGTCAGGGGACGGCAGGCGTGCTTGACGGCGCGCAACTTTTCTCCCTGAGGATGGCGCTGGAGTTCTTCATCCTTGAGGGGTGTCAGGAGGTGCTTGTACATGTCCAGACTCATACCCAGTTTTTGCTGGGCAAAATGGAGGATGTGGGTAAAGACTTCCGAATCGGACTGGTAACCGACGTAACCGGCATAATCCCGGGACGCGAGGTATTCGCGGATCGGCACAAAGGCCGTGTTCTCGCCATTGGTCATTGTGGAGTATCCCTGGATGAAAAAGGGATGGCAGGCATAGATGTCGATGGCGTAGTTGGTGTTCTGCCGGCCTTGGGCAAGGATTATCCGTGCCTGGAATTCTTCGTTGTCGAGTCCCAGATATTCAGCCAGGACCAGGGGATCTCCTACCTCCTTGAGCATGATCACATCGGGCCAGAAGCTGAAGACGATCATCGACCCATCCTGCTCGCCCATTTGACGGAGTTTGAGCCGGGTCAGCATGAGCCGGTATTCGAGCTCATTTTTGCTCAGGGACAGCCAGTCCGGAGGGTAGTCGTAAACCCGGACGAGGTAATTGTCCCGCTTGGGCGTTCCCGGGGGCGGCGTTTTGGCCGGCCGGATGGAGAGCTTATATTTAACCATGAAATCCAGATCCAGCATATAGCGGTCCAGGGCCCGGATGCCTTCATTGGAAAAGATTCCTGAAAGTATCGGTGCACCCTTGAAACGCTCGAAGCTTCCCCCGAGATCGGTTAGAAACAGGCCCACCCCTGACCCGTCATGGCCCTCCTTCATGACGTTCAAGGCATGAATGGCCGCCATTGGGGAAAGGGGCTCCATGCTGGTAATGGCAAACAGACGACACATATCTCAATCCTTCTCTCTGTCAATCCGGGCTTGACCCGGGATACAATGTTTTAAAATGTTGCCTTGAACCTGGGGCGCAGTTTTTTATGAGTCTGCGAAGATCATGCCATGACCGAGGTATGGAAACATCTTGTTTGTTGCCACAAAATGGTTCTCTCATAACCCATAAAATGACAAATTTGTGCTTTTGAACAGGCCATATTCACATTATTGTCCGGATGCATGGACAACCTTAGCGGGTGTTTTTCGCGGTCCGGAATTTCCATGGATCGATGCCCATTTTTTGAATCTTATACTGGATAATCCGTTTGGTCGTGCCGAGATTTCTGGCGGCCTGGCTCTGATTGCCGTGGGCCTCCTTCAGGGCCTCGATGATCAGGGAACGTTCCTGACTTTCGATAACGGCGCCAAACCTGCCCGTTTCCTTTTCCACTTCTTCCCGGCCCTTCGTCTGTAAGGAAGGAGGCAGATGGATCATCTCAATGGCGTCGCCCTCGGTCAGCAGCACCGCTCGTTCGATACAGTTTTCCAGCTCCCGGACATTTCCCGGCCAATGGTGGGACAGAAAGGCCTCAATAACGGCGGTGGTAATCCTCTTGACAGGTTTATTCAATTCTTTCGAATATTTAAGAACAAAATGATCGGCCAGAAGGATAATGTCATTTCCACGATCCCGCAGAGGCGGTATGTAAATGGGGAAAACGCTCAGGCGGTAATAAAGATCGGTCCGAAATTGTCCCGATGAAACACAATCCTCCAGGCGGCGGTTGGTGGCGGCGATGACCCGGGCATTTGTCTTGACAAGGCGAGGGGAGCCCAGGGGCTGGAACTGTTTTTCCTGAAGGACCCTGAGGAGTTTGGCCTGTGCCGCTGCCGACAGCTCGGCAACCTCGTCCAGGAAAATCGTGCCGTTGTTGGCCTCCTCGAAACGGCCCCGGTGCTGTCTCACGGCGCCGGTAAAAGCGCCCCGCTCATGTCCGAACAGCTCGCTTTCGATAAGTGTATCCGGTATCGCCGCGCAGTTGACCTGGATCAGGGGCCCTTTACTGCGGGCGCTGTTCAGGTGAATAGCCTTGGCAATCAACTCCTTGCCCGTGCCCGTTTCTCCAATGATGAGGGCGGTAGTGCTCGAATCGGCGACATGGCGGATCAGGCCGAAGACCTCCTGCATACCTTTGGAATGTCCAATAATATCAACGGTAGGGGGCTTGCCTTGATTAACGAGACGACGGAGACGGCGGTTTTCTTCCTCAAGACCAAGAATATGAACGGCTTTGGCGATAAGCTCCGCTACCGAGGACAGCATGGACATTTCCTGGTCCAGATCCGCAACATCCTGGGCGCCCTTGTCAGCGGAAAGGATGCCTACAACCCGGGAATCATATATGATGGGAACGCACAGAAAGGCCAGTTCATCACGGTTGAGGTCTTTGCGCGCCCCGGTCCGGTCCAGAAAAAGGCTTTCCTTGCCCAGATTCGGGATGGCCATGGGACGTCCCGTCTGGGCCACTTTGCCCGTGATGCCTTCGCCGATTTGATAAGTGATTTCCACGCCATCGAGTTTGATGTCATGGGCTACCTCCAGCCATGCCTCCCCGGTGTCCCGATCCAGCAGCGAAATCATTCCCCTTTGCATGCCCAGATGGGCGTTCAGCTCGCCCAGAACCTGTTCGAGCTGATCCCGCAGCTCCCAAGGCTGGGCGAGGGTCTTGGCGATGGCATGGAGAGCCGCTAATTCTTCGTAATTATGTGTGCTCATATTGGACAAAAATGGGCAGTAATGAATTTGTTTCATGTCCTATACAATTTAGTTAAAAAAAAAGCAATGGGACCTTGTGATCTTTTCTGGTATGCATTTTGTAATCAAGTATCGTACCAAATATGTTGAAGCGAGGTTGATCATGGTGTCTTTCTCTCAAGTCAGTTCCGGCATCCAGGGTTTGGACGACGTCCTCAATTACTTGCAGACCGGAGACAATGTGGTTCTCCAGGTGGACGATATAGAAGATTACAAGCATTTCGTCCTTCCCTTCGTAAGTAAGGCCCTGGAAAACAATGAGCGGGTGGTTTACATGCGTTTTGCCCGCCATGCGCCCCTTCTCGAAGCTACCGGCAAGATTGTCATCTATAAACTTAACGCCGATACGGGATTCGAATCTTTCTCCACTCAGGTCCATAACATCATCCGCCAGGAAGGACGGGATGTTTTCTATGTTTTTGATTCTCTTTCCGACCTGCTCATGGCCTGGGCGACCGACCTGATGATCGGTAATTTCTTCGTTATTACATGCCCTTACCTGTTTGAACTCAATACGGTTGCCTATTTTGCCATTTTCCGGGGCCGCCATTCCTTCAAGACCATTGCCCGTATCCGGGAGACAACCCAGGTGCTTATTGACGTCTATAACTATCAGGGCAAGATCTGCGTCCATCCATTGAAAGCCTGGCACCGCTACACGCCCACAATGTTCCTGCCCCACATTACGGAGGGGGAAAAATATAATCCGATCATGAACAGCGTGGACGCTACCCAGCTTTTCTCCTTTCTGGCCCAGAAGAGTTCGGTCAATGCGGAGCGAAATCTCGATTATTGGGACCGTATATTTCTGCACGCCCGAGAAGTTCTGGAAAACCCCGCAGCCACAGAAGAAAAAAGAGAGATTATCGAGCAGCTTTCCCGGGTCGTGATCGGAAGGGAGAAACGGATGCTTTCGTTGGCCAAGGACTATTTTACCCTTGATGATCTACTGAACATCAAGGACCGCCTCATCGGCACCGGCTTCATTGGCGGAAAATCCGTCGGCATGCTCCTGGCGAGAAACATTCTCCGGGGGGACAAGGAATATGACTGGCCCGGTTGCCTGGAGCTGCACGATTCCTTCTATATTGGCTCCGATGTCTTCTATTCCTATATTGTCCAGAATGGCTGGTGGAAAACCCTTATGTCTCAAAAGACCAAGGAGGGGTATTTCGAGAGCGCCAGGGAGTTGAAATCCAAGATGCTCCGGGGCGTCTTTCCCGAAGAGGTCAAGGAACAGTTTCAGTTGATGCTCGAGTATTTCGGCCAGTCGCCGATCATTGTCCGTTCCAGCAGTCTCCTGGAGGATGCATTCGGGAATGCCTTCGCCGGCAAATACGAGAGTTTTTTCTGTGTCAACCAGGGAACGCCGGAACAACGGTATGAAGCCTTTGAAGAATCAGTCCGTATGGTCTTTGCCAGCACCATGAATGAGGACGCCCTGACCTACCGTCTGCAGCGCGGCCTCGATCAGCATGATGAGCAGATGGCCCTCCTGGTGCAGCGGGTATCAGGATCCTATCGGAAACACTATTTCTTCCCCGAGGTAGCCGGGGTGGGTCTTTCCTACAACACCTTCGTATGGAAGCAGGGTATGGACCCCCGGTCCGGCATGCTCCGGATTGTTTTCGGTATGGGGACCCGGGCCGTCAACCGGGTGGAAAATGACTATCCCCGGATCGTGGCCCTCGACGCCCCCCTGGTAAAACCCCATGGAGGTATGGCGGATATCCGGCGCTTCTCCCAGCATGATGTCGATGTCCTTAACCTCGAGGAAAACCGTTTCCATGCCATCTCCCTGCTTCAGGTCGTCAATGAAGGATTGGATGTGAGACTGGACCTTGTCGGCGCAAGAGACACGGAAGCGTCGGAACGTCTGCGGTCGACCGGTCGGGCTGCTCAGGATATCTGGGTTCTCACTTTCGATGAGCTTTTAGCGACGACACCCTTCACCGAGATCATGTCCCGTATGCTCAAGACCCTGGAAGAGGTCTATCAATATCCCGTAGACATAGAATTTACAGCAAATTTTAACTCTGAAGGGCGTTTGCAGGTCAATCTGCTCCAGTGTCGCCCCTTTCAGACCAAGGGACAGAACGTCCGCGTGGACATTCCGGAAAAGATCAAGAAGAATCGCATTCTGCTGCGCCAGGAAGGGAATTTCATGGGAGGCAGCGTCTCCCAGCCCCTGGCCCGGATCATCTATGTAGACCCTCAGGGTTATACGAAGCTATCTCTTTCCGAAAAATATGATGTCGCCCGGCTGGTGGGGCGCCTGAACAAACTGATCGAAAACCGCGAAGAAACGCCGACCGCCCTTTTCGGCCCCGGTCGCTGGGGAACGACGACGCCGGCTATGGGTGTCCCGGTGAGCTTTTCGGAGATCAACAATATCACCGCGATAGCTGAGATCGCCTATCAAGACGGCAGTCTGATTCCCGACCTGTCTTTCGGGACCCATTTCTTTCAGGATCTTGTAGAAATGGATATCTTCTATATGGCTATTTATCCCGATCGAAAGGAGGTTCTTTTCAATCGTGAATGGCTGGAGAGCATGCCCAACATACTGGCGGAGCTGCTGCCTCGCGACGATCGTTACGCAGAAGTCGTCCGGGTCTACGATGTACGGAAGCGGGAATTGCTGCTCCTGTCGGATGTGGTCAACCAGAAACTCATCTGTTTCGGCAAATAAAAAGGAGCGACCACCAGAACAATTATGTTCTATCATTGTCGGAATGGACAAATCTGTCCATGTATTCCAAAGCCATTCCCATCTAAGCTGCCGTAAAATAAAGATAATTATATATAAATAATAATGGCCAAATAATTGCAAGTGTCCAGTTGATTCAAAGTCTGAGAGGAGACAAGGCATGGTCAATCAGATCAACGCAGGCGACACTGCCTGGATACTGGTGTGTTGTTCATTGGTATTATTAATGACGCCGGCCCTGGCGTTTTTTTATGGGGGAATGGTGCGCAGGAAGAATGTTCTTTCCACGTTAACCTTGAGTTATGTCTTTATGGCCCTGATTGGGGTCCAGTGGGTGCTATACGGTTACTCTCTGGCCTTCGGTTCCGATATCAATGGTCTCGTTGGTGGTTTGAATTATATCGGGTTTGCGGGGGTGGGCGCACTGCCTAATGGAGACTACAGCAAGACCATTCCCCATGGACTTTTTGCCGCTTTTCAGATGATGTTCGCGGTCATTACCCCGGCTTTGATTACGGGCGCCTTTGTGGAACGCGTTAAATTCAAGAGTTTTCTGCTGTTCAGTCTCCTCTGGGCAACATTAGTCTATGATCCGCTTTGTCATTGGGTTTGGGGACAGGGTGGCTGGTTGAAGCAAATGGGTGTCCTGGATTTTGCCGGAGGCACGGTAGTGCATATTGCCGCCGGTTTTTCAGCCCTCGCCTTTGCCTTGGTGATCGGGCCACGCAAGGGTTTTGGCAAATGTCCTATGGAGCCGAGCAATATACCCTTAACCGTTCTGGGCGCCGGATTGCTGTGGGTGGGCTGGTTCGGCTTTAACGCCGGGAGCGCCCTGGCCGCCAACGGGGTGGCGGTTAATGCCCTGTTGACCACCAACACTTCCGGCGCTACGGCCGGGTTGGTCTGGATGCTCCTTTCCTGGCTGGACGGCCGCCCCAGCACCCTCGGAATCGCTACGGGCATGGTGGTCGGTCTTGCGGCAGTGACACCCGCCTCCGGTTATGTCACTCCCCTGGCGTCAATGTTGATCGGGGCGGTAGCGGCGCCGCTCTCATATTATACCATGCGTTTCCGGGATAGAAGGAAACTGGATGAATCGCTGGATGTCTGGGCCTGTCACGGCATCGCCAGCACCTGGGGAATGATTGCCACTGGTCTGTTTGCCACGGTTGCCGTTAACAGCGAGGGCGCCAACGGCTTGTTTTTTGGCAATCCCGGGCAGGTCGGCATCCAGCTTTTTGCTGTGATCGTCACCATTGCCTTTTGCTTCGGAGCGACCTATGTTTTGGCTAAGCTGCTCCACTGGAGCGTCGGGCTGCGGGTCAGCTCGATGGAAGAGGAGGTCGGCCTGGATATCAGTTCCCACGGAGAGAGATCCTATTCGTAAACATGCTTTAAAGTCTTTTTTTACCTTGGAGATTTGCCATGCTGAAAAAAATCGAAGCCATCATTCGTGAAGACAAGGTCAACGATGTCAAAGAGGCCCTTGCCGAGATCGGAATTGTGGGGTTGAATATGTTTGAAGTCCGCGGTCATGGACGTCAGGGAGGCATCCGGTTGGTGGGCCGCGCCGGTTCTTACCAGGTAAACATGCTGCCGAAAATACAGATCAACATCGTCTTGAGTGACCGTAATCTGGAAGATGCGATTGAAACCATCCTGAAGTCAGCCTATACCGGTGAACCGGGAGACGGAATTATCTTCGTATATCCCGTGGAAGAGGTGATTCGTGTCCGGACCCGTGAACGGGGACAGGGGGCCATGATATATCCCGGCGATATTGATGCTAAAAAGTTCAGATCAGCGGTTGACATCAGTATGCCGTGAGTCGTCACGTGCGCCATGCCGGAGAATCATCTTTTTGATGTAGCTCGTGGCCTTGCCAGCGAAGATAGCGCTTTTGATTTGGTATTGGAATAATTTCTGCGATGAGGGGTCGTCTAACGGTAGGACGACAGGTTCTGGCCCTGTAAATTGAGGTTCGATTCCTCGCCCCTCAGCCATGTCATGTATGAAATAGCTTTGCCCGAATGATGCTAAAAGCGGCTTTTCTCCATTGACATCCAAGACTACCATGTCTTATACTTAGGGCGTCAATTAGTAGTGCCAATAAGTAATATTTTTTCAAGATCACAACAAAGCAATGCCATGCGGAGTAAATGATCATGGAAGAAATAGATCAGCATCGTAACTCCGAGACGTTTTTCGATGGAGGAAAAATCACCCGGAAGGGCAGACAAAATAAGTCGAGACAGTTCCTAATCATGGTGGCGACATTGACTCTGACGACTGTGATCAATGTCTTCCTCGAATACATCATTCAGCCGTCTTCTCTGGTTTTTGTTTACCTGGCGCCAACCATCGCCGGGGCGGTCTATTTTGGAACCTGGGCAGCGGTTCTGGCTTTTACCGCCGGGTTCTTCATCTTCAATTTCGGCTTTGTGGAACCCTATTACACACTTCATATCTCCAAGCCGCAGGACATCTATAATGTCACTGTCTATTTCAGCATCGCCGCCCTGATTACCTATCTCATCAACATTGTCCGCCGTCAGTACGCCTTTCTGAAAGACAGGCTGGACCGGGTTTCTCTCATCGAAGAGATGAGCAGGGATTTTCTCCTCCTTACCCCCATGGAAGACAGCCCTTCACTCCAAAACATCACGGAGTCGCTTCGGACAAGGATCTTCAGCCAATTGGGGCAACTTGCCTTAAAGTATGTAAAGACAATTTTGGACACACCGGCCTTGGTTTATTTCCGGGAAGACGACGGAAGTCTCAAGGTCTGGGCAAAAAGCAGCGTTGACATCGAGATCACGGAAAAAGAGAATGCTGCGGCGACCTGGACTTTCAACAATGGAGAGGTTTCTGGTGCGGGAACCCATACCTGTGCAAATACGCCCTTCTATTTCATACCGATGAAGTCTCTGGAGGGAATTATCGGTGTCCTGGGAATTTTATGCGATTCTAAAGATCTTTTCCCGGAACAGCGACGCCTGTTGGGGACCATCGCCAATTTGACAACCATCGTCGCTGCCGGATGGATGATGCGGAAAGCAAAGGGAAACTAGTACCTCTCCGGCAAAATTCTCAAAGCTGATAAAACCTTAAAAATATAGATAAATTGGCCATGATAGACGAATCCGTTAAAGTTCTATCTGGGCGCCGAGTTCTACAACCCGATTGGGCGGGATGCCGAAATAGGCTGTAGGATTCCCCGCATTTCTCGACATAAAGGCAAAGACCGCCTTGCGCCAGTTCATCATCTTCGCTCGTCCTCCCGTAAGAAGGGTTTCCCGGCCCAGGAAGAAGGTCGTCGTCATTGGTTCCGTATCAATGCCGTTCAGGGAGAGGGTTTTCATGAGTTGAGGCACGTGGGGCGTCTGCATGTAACCGTAGGAAGCAATAACACGGTAGAAGCACTGCCCCAGATCGTCGATCCTGATCCGCTCGTCGTGGGGAACGTAAGGGGCATCGGTGGAGCGGATGGAGAGGAGCACCACCTTTTCATGGAGGGTATGGTTGTGTTTAACATGGTGAAGGAGTGTCGGCGGTGTTCCTGTTGGGGACAGGGTCATAAAGACAGCCGTTCCGGGTACGCGCGGCAGCTTGCGCTTTGCAATTTCCGCAAGGAAACTCTCCATGGGAAATCTCTCCCGCAGGAGCTTGTGGGCCAGTTCCGCCCGGCCTTTTCTCCAGGTAGTCATGGCCACCGCTATTATTGCGGCGACAAAGAGGGGAAACCATCCCCCGTCGGCGATCTTGAAGAGGTTGCCACTGATGTAGGCGACATCAACCACAATAAATACTGCCACCAGTGGTAATGCCTTCCATAATGACCATTTCCAGTGATGGGTCAGCACCAGAAAATAGAGAAGCGACGTGATGATCATGGTCCCCGTGACGGCGATGCCGTACGCCCCGGCCAGCCCGCTCGACTCCCTGAATCCGATGACCACGCCGAGGCAGGCGATCATGAGGCTGTAGTTGACGAAAGGGATATAGATCTGGCCCTGCATGTCGCTGGAGGTATGGACGATGTGTATCCGGGGACAAAGACCAAGTTGCACGGCCTGCTGGGTGAGGGAAAAGGCGCCGGAGATCAGGGCCTGGGAGGCGATGACCGTGGCGGCGGCGGAGAGGCCGACCATGGGGTAGAGGAGAGCTTTGGGGACGATCCCGTAGAAGGGATTGACGTTCATCTCCGGATGGCTGAGGAGGAGGGCGCCTTGCCCGAAGTAACTGCACAGCAGGGACGGACAGGCAAAGCCGAGCCAGGAAAGGCGGATGGCGTTCTTCCCGAAATGTCCGAGATCGGCATAGAGGGCTTCGCAACCTGTAATGCAGAGAACGACCGAGCCGAGGACGATAATGCCGTGGGTGCCGTTACGCATGAAGAAATCGATGGCATGAACGGGATTTACGGCGAGGAAAACCCGCGGTTCCGCCATGATCTGAATCAGGCCGAAGGCGGCGATGGAGACGAACCAGATCAGCATGATCGGGCCGAACAACCTGCCGATATGCGTCGTCCCCCGACGCTGCAACAGGAAAAGGAAGACGAGGATGACGCACGTCAGGGGCATCACGAAGGGTGAGGCGGCCTTGGTGGCTATTTCCAGCCCTTCGATGGCGGACAGGACGGATATCGCCGGGGTGATGACCCCGTCTCCATAAAGGAGGCCGGCGCCGAGAATGCCGGCCAGCATGAGCGTCGCTTGGATGCGGGGGGAGACGCTTTTATCGGAAGCGTGCAGAAGGCCGAGGAGGGCGAAGATGCCCCCCTCGCCCCGATTGTCGGCACGGAGGATGAAGGTGACGTATTTGATGCTGACCACGACAGTCATTGACCAGAAGACAAGGGACAATACCCCCAGGATATTGGCGGGATCGGGAGGGATGGCATGCTTTCCGTGGAAGCATTCCTTGATGGCGTACAGGGGGCTGGTCCCAATATCGCCGAAGACAACGCCGATGGAACCGAAGGCCAGGAGGAAGAGCTTTTTGTCAAACCACCGCGAGGGAAATGTTTTGTTGGATGGCGTGGCTGGATCGTGGGTGCGACCGGATAAAGAGGGCATAAAAAACCTCCGCAGCAAGATTATAGGAGGATGATCCTCCCGAATCGCTCCGGTCGGTTCTCCTCATCGAAGCCTACGAAGTTAGCTGCAGGGCTCGGGCCGAAGAGGTTACCCTACGCCGTATGGCGATGCGCCCCAAAAAAATGGTTCCTCCGTTCCTGAATACCAGGATTAGGCATTTGCGGATGATAATTAAATCATCCTTTGTGGCTTGTCAATAGCAGTTTCTTATGGCCGGCAAACATGGGGAGTTACCCATGTGGTAGAAAGATTGAACTTGCGAAAACAGGGAAATATGGTGCACCTCCCGGCTATTTAGATTCTTTCAACTCAAGGCCTTTCCGGATTTTATCCACCACCGTTTTTTCTTCATCCGCATACTTACCATCGGCCAAAGCGATACGCTTGGCGATGGTAAGGGCCTCTGATCTATACTCCTTTGTTTTGATTAGCATACCCAGGGACTTGAGGGCGGCGTCTTCATCGGCCTGAAGTATTTGCGCCTGGCGACGGGCAATCCGCTTAAACTGGGCCGGCCTGATTTTGCTCAAGACTTTATGGGTCATGGCTATTTCCTGTCCCACTTCAAACAGACGTCGCTTAATGATGTGATTTTTCCGGGCGACGGCCATGATGATTCTGATCAATCCCTCGGCGACGCCGCCTTCCTCAAGGGCTGACCAGCGCTTGTCCTCTGTTATATCATCTGCATCTGTAGTCGCATCCCAAGTCGCTCCGCCGTTTTTATCCCCATTGGGCATGCAGAAGAATTGCGTGCAGGGATTGTCATAGATAGCCCGGAACGTCCATTCGATATAAGTATCCCTTGCGTCGCGGTATTGATTCAGCCACTTGACCATGAAATCGGAAAGATTATCTTCAAGGCCAACGAATGGATTATCAGCCTTTACGGGCTTGCGGTTTGCTTTTACGGAAGAGGCGGCATATTTAAGGGGCCTAAGAAGAGGATTGATATCTGAAATCATATAGCGCTGGAAACGGAGCGGGTGGAGCAGGCGATTCATTTCTCCCGTAAGTTCCGTGGACCAGAACCGGACCCAGGGTCGCAAAAATACTTTGTAATTATTGTCAAGCAATTCAGACGCCCGGTCCACAGCGCAGAAATTTTCTTCATCCTGGGCGCCGTCATCCATGGCCAGGATATCGTCAATAGTTCGTTCTTCGAAGCGGGTGTCGATATCGCCGGTCTTGATATCCCCTTCGATGATCATTTCGTAGAGCCCCGGCGGTAGATAATCTACCATATCGAAGCTGGCGAGGATTTCCTTATGTTCCTTCCGGGCCACGCTTGCGGAGACAAAGATACCCAGATGTCCGATATCTTCATGGATAATATAAATGATCACCTGCCCCGCCTTCTTGATACTCTCGGTGGTTGGGTGGGCTTTGGCGATCCAGTTGAGGGCCTGCTGGGGTGGAGTAATGTTATCTCCCCGGGAAGCAAAGACGATGATGGGGCTTTCGATGTTCCGGAGATTGATATTTGTTCCCGGACGGATTTCCAGTTCTCCCTTCTCCAGTTTGTTGCCTACAAAGAGATTATTTACGATAAACTCTATCTCTTCAGAATTCATCAGGAAAAAACCGCCCCACCATTTTTCGAAATTGAGGTAGCGTTCCACTTCCTCATCGATATTCTTATATACGTTGTACTGTTTGGACCAGATGGTATTGGCGGGATTGAGGGCCTCGAAGTTTGATACCAGGTTGGCGCCGTCGAATTTCCCATTCCCCAGGTCGCTCAATAGGGATACCATCCATGAGCCGCCGCTGAGCCCTCCCCGGTAGCGCATGGGATTCGTTCCCTCGATGCCCGCCCAGTAGGAAAGGGGCGCCCCATTGAGAACCAGAGGACCGGTGATGTCGGGACAGTCGGCGCACAGCATGGCCGCCGCCCATCCTGCCTGGCAGTTGCCCATGATGGCCGGGGCGTCGGCGTAGGGATGAAGGGCAACTATTTCTTTGATAAATCTCGCTTCCGCCGCTTCCACGTCACTCAGGGTCTGGCCGGGCATCGGTTCCGCGTAGAAGAGGATAAAATATACCGGGTAGCCATGTTCAAGCGCCATACCGATTTCCGAATCTCTTTTGGAGCCTCCGATTCCCGGTCCATGACCGGCCCGGGGATCAATTATGACAATCGGGCGTTTGGGCAGCTCGATCTTTCCTTTGAGGCCCTTAAGGCGGATCTCTTCTTTTTCTCTCTTATTGCGCTGCTCGGACCTCCGGTTGCTGATCCTTACCAGGGCATAATTAACCGGCCTTTTGAATTCCCGTCCGTCAAGGATCATTTCATATTTGAATGTCAGAACCGGGGGCTGGCCATTTTTAAGATGCTCGATGTAGGTGTTGCCCCTTCTGCGCAGGGCATCGGCAAAAAGAACGGAGCGCTGTAATGCATCCGTGGCATATTCGACGGCATGTCCCACTGTGCCCCACGCACCGTCTGTCGGGAGTTTGTGAAAATCGTTCATGGTGTATTGCCTTTCGGAATTAAAAATCGGCGGCAAGATAGGGTAAAGTATTTATAATGTCAATTTTTTTTGTAGAAACATAATTTGTCATATTGCAAAATACGAACGATTTAGGTTACTTGAATCATAATAGCCAATGCATAATAGTTAAAGGAATCCTAAATCAGATGACACATGAAGAAAAGGTCGGCAGCGCCGGAAACGGGCGCCTGATAATTTATTCTTCCCAGTTGAAGGGAGATTGTTTTTCAAAATCGGGCAGCAGATTACGTTCGTCTACCTGCTGGACGAAGAGCTGTTCAAAACCGAGTTTCAGGGCGTAATTGACAACCTTTTCGTACTCTTCCCGGTAGAGCCGCCGGCTAAGGAGGGGGTGCTTTCGGGCCTGCGCCGCCGGCGTATACTGGGACATGATGCTTAAGGGGACCTGTGTCGACAGTCCCTGCCGGATCATATCCAACATGGCGAAACTGTTGTCGATCATGCCGGGAAGGACGAGATGGCGGATGACCATTCCTCTCCGGGCGACGCCGTCCACGACTTCAAGGGTTTCCCCCACCTGCGCCATCATTTCCCCGAGGGAAGCCATGGCATGAGCAGCGTATTCTTTCACGCCGGAGAATTGCCAGGCCAGATCATCGCGGCCGTATTTCATGTCGGGAAGATAGATTTCCACCATGCCTGCAAGCATCCGGATTACTTCCGGCGCTTCGTAACCGCCGCAGTTGTAAATGAAGGGGATGGTCAATCCCTGCCGGCGTGCGGATTGCAGGGCCGCCATGATCAGGGGGGTCTGCGGCGTCGGGGTGACGGCATCGATATTGTGACATCCCATGTTTTGGAGATCCAGCATAACCCGGGCCAGCCCTTCCGGATTCATAGCCTGTCCGGTTGTCCGCCGGCTGATCTGATGATTCTGGCAGTATAGGCAGCGGAGATTGCACGAGGAAAAGAAGATCGTCCCGGCCCCGTGGGTTCCGGAGAGGGGCGGTTCCTCGCCGTGGTGAGGCATGGCGTCGCTGATTACTATATCCGCGGCAAGTCCGCAGAAGCCCTTCTCTCCGGCCATCCGGTCGACGCGGCATTGTCTCGGGCAGAGGACGCAGGGGGCCATCATGCCTTTCAGTACGTCCAATACTTTGAGAGTCCCCTGGTTGTTTAATTCCATTTAATCTAACTTCTTTACAGGGGCCTGATTACATCCCTGATCTTGCCGCTGGCCACGAGTTCCAGAAAGATCTCTCCCAGGGGTTCCGCCTTTGCGACGGCTTGTCGCCAGTTGGCGATCCTTGTTTCCGGGTCATCGACGAAGGTTGCAAAATCCTCACGATCGGGAACCTTTCCCGAGGGCAGAGAAGCTATAAAACCGGCGGAAGGGTAAACCAGGACTACGTTTCTCAGGTCTTCGACGGACGGTTTCCGGGAAGTCAGCCGTTTGTCCAGCCAGCCGGGGATGAGGCGATCCTGGTGCAGAAACAGGAGGGTCAAGTCGTTCTCCTTCGCTCCGAAATTTCCGGCAAGATGATAATCGATGAGTCCCCCGTCCCGGTATATGCCTCGGGGGGCTCCGAAAATGTCCCGGACCCCGGCGATGATCAGGGGAATGGCGCCGGTGGCGACCAGTACTGATTTGAAGTTGGTATTGTTCAGGGGAACACAGGCGCCACGGAATTCTGGACGGAGGGTGAAGGCCGGCGGTTTGGGGCCGCTGTAGAAAACCACCCGTTCGAGAAATGAATGGAGCAGGGAACGGCTGAGGGCGTTGCCGAGAAAGGTGAAGGCGAATCCCAGGCGCTGCAGGAGGACATTCTCCGCAGCGGTCAGATATTTTGCCCGGGCGGTAACGACGACGAGACGATAGTCCCGGTGGTTAAGGGCAAAAGGCAGGGCATCGCTTTCAATGGCTTTATTTATGATGGCGGCTAAAGATTTACGTATGGAGAGGGGTTTGTCTGCCCGGGTGTAGGTCGTAGTGATGTATGACTCCAGAAGCTGTCGGTAACTTTTTTCCGCCTCCGGCTGGATCCAGGCGGCAAACCGCCAGGCGCCGGCGGAGGCTCCGATCAGGGTCAGGGGCCGCAACCGGCCGAGGGCTTTCTCTTTGAGGAGTGTGAGATCGAAGCCGCTGGCGATCAGCCAGCGGGGGCCTACCGCCGGTCCGGCATAGCCGGCAAAGGCGTCCAGAGAAAAACCGCCGTCCCGGATCCGTTCGCAGGCGTTTGTTCCTGCCTTGATGCAGAGTCTGTCCATACACTTACCCTTCCTCAAATCACCTTGACACGAACCCCGCGGTTTTGTAAAGTACCCCCGGTTACAGTGGTCCCTCCCGATGGTTCGCTGGTGTAGGCCCGAATCCGAAGGGGGGATTCATATACAGACTTTGCCAGCTTTGTCAATGGGGGGCAGTAGCAAAATGACGATTCAGTCGCAGGTCCTCGGAATAGCACAGGAGGCAAAAAAAGCGGCCGGCACTTTGTGCAGACTTGCTGCGGAGGAGAAGAACCTGGCCCTCCGGGAGATGGGCGCTGCTCTCCTGAAGCATGAATCATTCCTTAGGAAGGAAAATGCCCGGGATGTGGCCTTCGCGTACGAGAAGGGTCTCTCTGCGTCAATGATCGACCGTCTGACCATCAAGGAAGAGACGATTCAGGCAATGGCGAAGGGATTCGATGAAGTTGCGGCGTTGCCCGATCCCGTGGGCAAGGTCAGTTCCATGTGGCGCCGCCCCAATGGCCTGCTGGTCGGACGGATGCGCATCCCCCTGGGGGTCATCGGCATCATCTATGAATCCCGTCCCAACGTTACTGCCGACGCCGCCGCCCTTTGCCTCAAGTCGGGCAACGCCGTGATTCTCCGGGGCGGATCGGAAGCAATCCATTCCAATCTAGCCATTGCCGGGATACTTCAGGAAGTCCTGCAAAGAGGATCGATCCCTGAGACGGCCATCCAGCTTATTCCCATGACGGACCGGGAGGCTGTTTATGAAATGCTGCAGCTTGAGGAGTTGATTGACGTCATCATTCCCCGGGGGGGCGAGGAACTGATCCGGGCTGTGGTCAGTCAGTCGAAGATTCCCGTGATCAAGCATTACAAGGGCGTCTGTCACATCTTTGTCGATGAGAGCGCCGATCTGGACATGGCCCTGAAGATATGCGTGAACGCAAAGGTGCAGCGCCCCGGGGTCTGTAATGCCATGGAAACCCTCCTTGTCCACCAGGCGATTGCCTCCCGGTTCCTTCCCCTGATGGCTGAAAAATATGGGAATGCGGGTGTGAGGTTGAGGGGATGCTCCCGGGCGCGGGCGATTATTCCCGATATTGAAGCCGCGACAGAGCAGGACTGGCATGAGGAATATCTTGACCTGGTACTTTCCGTGCGGGTTGTGGAAGGATTGGACGCGGCGATGGACCATATCGGCCAATATGGTTCTCTTCATACCGAGGCCATCATTACGGAAAGCTACGGTCATGCCCAGCGGTTTCTCAGTGAGGTTCAATCTTCAACGGTGCTCGTGAATGCATCCACGCGCTTCAGCGACGGGTTTGAGCTGGGTCTTGGCGCGGAGATCGGCATCAGCACCACCAAACTGCACGCCTACGGTCCGATGGGACTGGAAGAACTGACGACATCAAAATTTATCATTTATGGCAATGGGCAGGTGAGAACATGAAATGGGGACTTCTTGGCGGGACCTTCGATCCCATCCATATCGGCCATATGCGTTGCGCCGAGGAAATTCTGGAGATATTTGATCTCAACCGGATCATTTTTATCCCCGCTTCCCGGCCGCCGCATAAGATCGATGGCGAGATCACATCTTTTTACCATCGTGAACAGATGGTCAGGCTGGCAATCGAAAGCAATCCTTCCTTTTCTTTTTCCGATGCGGAAAACAAGAGGGAAGGGAAATCCTATTCCGTGGAAACCGTTGAGTTTATACTCAAGAAATATCTGCAAAATTTGGAATTGTTCTTCATAGTTGGTCAGGACGCCTTTCACGCCATCACGACCTGGAAGGACTGGGAGAAGCTCCTTCAGCTCTGCAATTTTGTGGTCATGACCAGACCGGGATACGAAAACAAGGGTCTGGAAGGCATTCTTCCTCCTGAATTCGCCTCCCGGTTTCATTATGAATCCCAGGGGAACGGTTTCCGGGGGCCGTTGGGATATTCTATTTATTTCCGGGAGGTTACCTTTCTTGATATCGCCTCGAGCCGGATTCGCAACCGGGTTCGGGACGGTAAATCCATTACCTATCTTACCACCGAGCCTGTGCGCCATTACATTGTCAATAACGGCCTGTACCGGAACATTTAGTTACACGGAAAGAAAGGATAATGTTATGCGAATCCCGAACCGCGGCATTTTTTCGGGAACCCTGTCCCTGCTTTTGCTCCTGTCTTTCCCTTTTACCCTCCATGCCTTCCGCTGTGGCGATGGCTTGGTGAGCATCGGGGATTCAAAAGGCAGGGTTCTGATTGAATGTGGCAAGCCCACCTTCAAAGAAAAGGTTGGGGACCGGGAGACCCGTAAAAGCGAAACGGGGACAAAAAAAACAAAGGGGACCAAATCTTCCAAAACTGTCGAGCAATGGACTTACAATTGTGGTAAGGACGATTTTATTTACATCCTGACCTTTGAAGGGGGAAAGCTCGTCAAGGAAAGAACGGATGGCCGTGGCCGCGGCGTCTCGGAATGTAAAGGCCGCAACTAATACCCCCCACATTCCGGTCTCAAATTAAGGATGATAACGAGCCGACGATGAAGCCAACAAAGTTAGCGCCTTAAATCTCTCCGGGTCACATTACCCGAAGCTTGCTGCGGGGTAGTTCATTGGGAATCGGGGATTAGGATGTCTTTGAAAACTCAAAAGGGACAGGTTGTTCAAAAATGTCCAGGTGCAAGGCACGCCAAAGCCGAGGAAAGAGGCATACATAGAAGTATGTCGATTGACGAGGCTTGCAGCGTAACGCAGCAGATGGACGTTTTTCAACAGCCTGTTAGAGGTCTTTCACGTCTTTGCTTATCTTCAGTCTGCCCTCTTTGATCAAGGAACTCTTGTTTTCTTCCATCCATGACTGGATTACTTCATTTCTCTTTAAATCCAGATACACCTTCTTCAGCTGTTCCCGCTGTCCCGGTTGGAGCTGCCGGTCCGACGGGGCCCTTTCCCGGAACTCGATCAGGATATAGTCGCCGTTTATGAAGATAACCTCTTCCCCGTAAGGTTTCTTTGCCGAGAGCTGGAAAATGGTTTTCATTATCAGGGAAGATGTTCCGATCTTCGGGGTCGGGGCGGTGGGGACAAAAAAACCCGTTTCTTCCAATTTGAGATTCTTTTCTTTCCCGATAACGGGCAACTTATCACCTTTCTTCATGCGGGCGAGGATCACATCCGCCTCCTGTTTGGCAAGGCGGTTGCCTTCCTGTGCCGCATAACGTTGGCGCACTTCTTTTTCTACGGCCCTGAGCTCCGGTGTGTAGGCCGCTTTTTTTGCTGCCGCCTTGAAGAGGTAGTATCCTTTTTCAGAGGCGATCACATTGCTGATTTCATCTTTCTGAAGTGAAAAGACTGTTTTTGTGAAATCCGGTATCTGCCGGAAGGTTTCCGGAGGGTTTTTAGGGGCAAAAAATTCTGTTCCCGCAACCGGCAGGCGATGGGCGGCGGCGTAGGCGTCAAAATTTTCCTGCTGATATATTGTATCGCGAGCCTTTTTTGCTTCATCGAAGGCCAGTCTCATGGCCCGGGAATGCTTGAGTTCAGCGATGATCTCATCCCTTACGCTGTTAAGCGGGAGTGTCTTCCCCGCTTTTGTCCACTGCTGCTTGCGGCTGCTGTAGAAATCGGCAATTTCTTCTTCCGGGACAGTTACCTTGGCTGTGAAATCCCGGGCCGGGAAAAACAGATACTTGAGCTGGATCTGTTCGGGTGAGCGAAAATCGCCGCTGTGTTCGGTCAGATATTTTTCCAGATCTGAAGTCGACGCCTGAACTTTACCCTCAAAATCGCGACCACTCAGGCGCACGAAGGATATGTTTATCTTTTCGGTCTGGGCCTCATAAAAACTGTTTACTTCCTGATCGGAAGCGTGGACGCCGTCCTGAATGAGATCTTCCAGTTTCATGATCAGAAGGGATTTCCGCTGTTCATTTTCGAAATCTTCCGGTGTAATCTTATTGTAACGAAGCATCTGCTGGTACAGGCGATCATCGAAGACGCCGTTTCTCTGGAATGATGGCAGGGAGGATATAAAACTCCTGACTTCTTCGTCGGTAACCTTGACATTCATATCCTGGGCCTTTTTAATCAGAATGACCTGATAGACCAGTTTGTCGAGGGCCTGCTGTTTCAGATTCAGACTCTTCAACATGTCTTCGGTAAGACGACCTCCGGAGCGGCGATTGTATAAATCGATCAGGTTGCGGTATTCCTTCTCATATTCGAGATAGGTGATTATCTTGCCGTCAACGGTCGCGATGGCATCCGCCTTCTGTCGTCCCGTCATGGAACCGAAATAAAAGATGAAGACGATGATAATTATGGCAAGGAGGACCTTCATGATCCAGTTGCGCGCATGTTTTCTCATTAACTCAAGCATACCGTTCCCCTTATAGGCGCCTTTTTTGAAGGGTCGTTGATATTATAGTCCCACGGAAAATGCAATCACCTTTTTAAAAATGCATTGCTTAGGTGATGGAAATAGGCTATACGTCAACGCTAATTGTTTTTTGCAAGAGCATAGGTGCATATATTTATTGAGAAAATACAGGAGGCAGAAGCGTGCTGTTTGATTGGATTTTAGGAAAATTTTCCAGTGACCTGGCCATCGACCTCGGGACGGCCAATACCCTCGTTTACGTGAAGGGCAAAGGGATTATCCTGAGTGAACCGTCCGTGGTAGCTGTACACATGGATTCAAAAGGGGTTAAAAAGGTTCTGGCCGTGGGATCCGAAGCAAAGAAAATGCTCGGAAGAACTCCGGGAAACATCATGGCCATCCGCCCCATGCGGGACGGAGTCATTGCGGATTTTGACATTACCGAGGCGATGCTCAGGCATTTTATCCTCAGCGTTCATAACCGCAGGACGCTGGTACGGCCAAGAATAATAGTGTCCGTCCCTTCAGGCATCACCCAGGTGGAAAGAAGGGCGGTCCGTGAAACAGTTGAATCTGCCGGCGCCCGGGAGATTTATCTCATCGAGGAACCAATGGCCGCGGCCATCGGGGCGGGGCTCCCGATTACGGAAGCAACGAGCTCGATGGTTGTCGACATCGGGGGCGGTACGACGGAGGTTGCCGTTATTTCACTTTCAGGCATTGTTTACGCAAAATCGCTGCGCATCGCCGGCGACAAGATTGATGAAGAAATTGTCCAGTATATGAAGAGGAAGTACAGCCTTCTTATTGGCGAGCGAACCGGGGAAATGATCAAAATGACCATCGGCTGCGCCTACCCGGACAAGGAAATGCGCACCGTCGAAGTTAAGGGCCGGGATCTGATTTCAGGCATTCCCAAAATTATTGAAATCAATTCGGAAGAGATTCGCGAAGCCATAACGGAACCGATCAGCCTGATTGTGGACACCATAAAAAATTGCCTGGAAAATTCTCCTCCGGAACTGGCCGGGGATATTGTGGATCGAGGCATCATGCTTACCGGCGGCGGCGCCCTGCTGAGAAACCTGGATGTCCTGATCCGGGAAGAAACAGGGCTTCCCGTGACCATCGCCGATGACCCGCTGTCAACTGTTGCGAGAGGAGCGGGGATGGCCCTCGATCAGTTGGACGTTTTGAAGGAAGTCACCCTTCAGGTGTGACAAGACCGTTAGAATTCCTGATCGCAATGGAAAAAGATCTTGAGCCTGTGAGGATGCGGCGCCGTGAGGCTTACTTTCTTATCAAGCGTTTTTATCATGGTTGTCCTGCAAAAGTTCTCTGTGACTGGACAGGTATGCCGGTTGTTTATGTGACTTGAGAGTCACCAGAAATATGTCGATTCCCAAAAAATACCGGCCGACTGCCATTGCCGTCCTCGTTATCGTCTTCTCCGTTATCATCCTGATTTTGAGCGTGAAAATGACTTCGGATACAGGTTTTATGAGGAAACTTATCCTCGATGTAGCCGCGCCGATCGAACGCCTGATCAGGACGCCCCTGGATAAAACAATTGCGGTTTGGAACCGTTATCTTTTTCTGGTAGGACTGGGAGAAGAAAACAGGCGGTTGAAAAGGGAAAACGACCAGTTGAAAAATCAGTTGCTCCGGTACCAGGAAGGGTATCTTGAGGGGCTGCGATTGCAGAAACTGCTTACCCTGAAAGACCAGACCGACTATGTGTCCATGACCGCAAGGGTTATCGGGATAGACCAGAAGTCACTGATCAAGACGATCCTGATCAACAAGGGAACCTCCCATGGCATCAGAAACGGTTTGCCGGTCATGAACGACCAGGGGGTGCTCGGAAGGATTATTGAAACATCATGGCATGTCTCGCGCGTTCTCCTGATCAGCGACGGTAACAGCAACATCGACGCCTTGGTGCAGGGAACGCGCGTCCAGGGGATGTTGCAGGGTTCCGGGACGATGCGCTGTGTGCTGAAATACATTCCCAAGACGGAGGAGGTCAAGACGGGAGATCTGGTGGTATCTTCGGGAATGACAGAGGTTTTCCCGAAAGGATTGCTGCTGGGAACCGTTATCCGGGCGGACAAGAAGGATTCCGGTCTCTTTCAGCGAATCGAGGTGGTCCCGGCGGTTGATTTCACCAGGCTGGAAGAAGTGCTGGTGTTGATGGTAACGGAGAAAAAAAGGAAATGATATTTTATGTTTTGATTCCATGGTTTCTCCTGATGCTTGTCGTATTTCAGCACGCTTTTTTGGGGACGATTTTCTTTCACTCGATCGCCGTCGAGATTTCCCTCGTCCTGGTAATCTACGCGGGCTTGCGCATGTCTGTACTCAGAGGAGGCATCCTGTCGCTGATTCTCGGTTTGATGATGGATTGCATAACAGGCGTCTGCTCCGGTTTCTACGCCCTCATCTATACATCCATTTTTCTTATGGTCTATCTCGTATCACTGCAGGTATATGCGAAAAGCACCCCGTTTATTGTCCTGTTCACTTTGTGTTGCGGTCTTATCGAGGGGATATGGCTGCTGGCTTTGAACCAGATGATCTACGGAACGAATATCCTTTCCGACCTCGTCTTGTTCTATCTCCCCCAGTTGGTTATCGTGAGTTTGATAAGCCCGTTTCTCTTCAAGTTTTTCCACCGCATAGGTTGGCTTCATGATGGGTATGTTCGGTCGTCTTAGCGGCCATGATACGGCCGATTTCCGGAAGCGGTTTCAGCGCCTTTTTATCATCGTCCTCATCGCGATAGCCATTCTGATGATCAGACTGGTCTATCTTCAGGTGATCAAGGGTGATGAATACAAATTGCGCTCGGAAAACAACTCTGTCCGCCTGAGAAAGATCGCACCCCTGAGGGGATTGATCATGGATACCCATCGTCAGGTCATCGTGGATAATCAGGCGGCCTTCGATCTGGTCTACGTGCCGAGCCGCATTGTTGACATCCAGAGCATCGTAGAGAAAGTGGAGGCCTTTTATGAAAAAAGGGGCTTATCCTTGAACAATGATTCCCTGCCGGTCGGGAAAACCAGGCCGTTTGTGCCGGTAAGGCTCGAAAAGAACATCAACATGGCAAAATTGGCTTTCATAGAAACCCATGCCCTTGATCTGCCCGGTGTTGTTGTGGAAGTGGCGCCGGTGAGGAAGTATTCGGGGGGCGAGATGATGTCCCATGTTATCGGGTATACAGGGGAAATAAGCAAAGAGGAGCTTGAAAAGCTTGATGACGAGGAAATGGGTCCCGGAGACATTATCGGGAAATCCGGGATAGAGAAGTTTCTCGATGAATATCTTGCCGGCAAAAGTGGGGCCGAACAGGTGGAGGTCAATGTCACGGGCAAGGTGGTCAAGGCACTGGGTCACATTGCCCCGGTCCCAGGCTATAATGTCGTGCTGACAATTGATTATGATCTGCAGAAGGCGGCTTGGGAGGCGCTGGCGGGCAGACGGGGAACCGCGGTTGTCATTGACCCGCGGGATGGATCCCTCCTGGCCCTTGTCAGCACCCCCTCTTTTGACCCCAATCTTTTTAACTCGGGGATCTCCAGGCGGGATTGGGATAGACTATCTAAAGATCCTTTGTACCCAATGGAAAACAGGGCGGTGTCGGGTCAGTATCCCCCCGGCTCGACCTATAAGGTGGTGGTAGCGGCGGCGGCCCTTGCTGAAGGTCTGATTACCCCGGACACACGGTTCTTCTGCAACGGTTCTTTCGAACTTGGGAACAGCTCTTTTCGCTGCTGGCAGCGCCATGGCCACGGCTGGGTGAATCTCCACCGGGCCCTTGTGGAGTCCTGCGACGTTTATTTTTATAATCTCGGGAAAATGCTTGGTGTTGACAAATTGGCAGAATATGCCCGGGCTTTCGGATTCGGCGCCCTCAGCGGCATTGACCTGCCCAGGGAAAAACCGGGGCTGGTTCCCACCAAAGCCTGGAAGCTGAAGAGGCGCAAGGAGCCATGGCAGTTAGGGGAGACAATCCCCGTTTCGATTGGGCAGGGATTCAATCTGGTAACCCCCATTCAACTTGCGAACGCCTTTGCCGTCCTGGCCAATGGCGGCGTCCTTTGGCGCCCCAGGATCGTCAAGCAGATCGAGGCCGTGGACGGCAGAGTTGTCAAAGTGTTCCCCCCGGAAAAGAAAAGCGTCCTTCCTTTACGTTCAGAACATATCGAATTGATAAGACATGGTCTTTGGGGGGTGGTCAATGAGCAAGGAGGGACCGGCAGCGCCTTGCGTAGACCCGAGGCTGATGTGGCGGGCAAGACGGGGACGTCCCAGGTAGTGGGACTGCCCCGGGATGATGCGGCCCGCAGGGCGAAGATTATTTCCGGACGCTTCCGGGACCATGCCCTTTTTGCATGCTTTGCCCCTTATAAGCATCCGGAAATAGCCGTTGCCGTGATTGTCGAGCACGCCGGGGGTGGAGGCGCTGTTGCCGCCCCCGTCGCGAGAAGGATTGTCGACGCCTACTTCCATCTCAAAACCAGTAGGGAGAATCCGAAGCTGAAAGCGACTGTGTCGCAAAATGACGGTAATGAACATAGGGATGTTGCTGCACAGAAAGAACCGGAATCAAAGCATGAAAAAACTGATGAGTAAGTTGCGGCAGCTCTATTTCTCTGCGATGGTTGCTGAAAAGAGAGATTTGCAGATATGAGATTTGACAGACAGTGGTTGATTAATTTTGATTGGCCCCTCCTGGGTATTGTTCTGGCTATATGCTTTATCGGGGTAATGAACATTTACAGTACCGGATTCAGTCTCACCACGGCGAAAGCCCCCCTATATCTGAAGCAGATTCAGTGGATAATCCTGGGGCTGCTCTTTATGCTGATCATTCTTTCCATTGATCACCGGCTTCTTGTTCAATACGCTTACATCATCCATGGCGTTGCCATCCTGCTGCTGCTCTATGTGACTTTTTTTGGATACACAACCCATGGCTCCCAGCGCTGGCTTGCTTTCGGAGGATTTTCCTTTCAACCTTCGGAATTGGTCAAGCTGACCTTGATTCTTTCCCTGGCAAGATATTTCAGCGATCATGGAACCCAGCGCCGGTACAGTATCAAAGATCTCGTGACTCCGATTATCATTCTCCTGGCGCCCTTTTTGCTCGTTATCCGCCAGCCTGACCTGGGAACGGCCTTGATGCTGCTGATTCTTTTTCTGTCCATGGTCCTTTTCGTGGGGATCCGCATCAAGGATATCCTTATTGCCGGATTCCTCGGATTGCTGATGGTCCCGTTGGCCTGGCATTTTCTCAAAGAGTATCAGAAAGATCGGATTCTGACGTTTTTCGATCCCGAACGGGATCCCCTCGGTTCGGGATATCACATTATTCAGTCGATGATCGCCATCGGCTCCGGCGGATTTCTTGGCAAAGGTTTCTTGAAGGGAACCCAGACACAGTTGAAATTCCTTCCTGAGCAGCAGACGGATTTTGTGTTTTCCGTTTTTGCCGAAGAGTGGGGCTTTATAGGCAGCTTTGTCCTAATGATCCTGTTTCTTTCCCTGATCCTGTGGGGCTTGAAAATTGCCCAGTATTCAAGGGACTTGTCGGGAACCCTGGTCGCGTATGGGATTGCCATCATGATTTTTTGGGGCGTCTTTATCAATATCGGCATGGTCCTTGGCATCCTTCCCGTCGTCGGCATACCATTGCCGTTTTTAAGCTACGGCGGCTCATCCGTGGCGGTGTTGATGATGGCCATCGGTTTGCTGATCAATATCAGCATGAAACGATTTATCTTGCAGCCGTGATGTCCAAGGACTCTTTTTACCAAAAAATGCTTGACAAGCGCAAAGAGTTATGATTAGTAGTCCGCGCTTTTGGCAAGGGAGGTTCAGGTTTTGTATTTCTATCTACATAACCGTTGTCTTGATGTAAGGGAACTGGTTGTAAACACTGAATATTGACGGACGAGCCGGGTGGATGAGGGGCCCTCTTCACTCGGTTTTTTTTTGAAAAGTAATGATAAGCGAGAGGTTCTAAAGTGGTTGATATTAATCTTACTTTGTTTGTGCAGATGGCCAATTTTCTTGTGCTCATCGTGATCCTGAACTACCTGCTCTATAAACCGATTCTTGCCATTCTTGATAAGAGAAAGAGACGCCTCGATGAATCCGAGGGAGAAATCAAGCGGCTTAACGCGACTGTAGAGCAGAAGGCGGCGGAGTATGAAGAAAAACTCCGTTTGGCTAAGCAGGATGCCTTGGAAAAGAAGAACGAGATCCTCAAGGAAGCTGCGGATAACGCCAAGGCCATCATCGACGAGCGGCGGAGCAGGATTCCGGCGATGCTGGCGGAGTTTCAGGGAAAGGTCGGGCAGGAAGTGGATGCCGCCAGACGGATCCTGAAAGATCAGTCCCAGAAAATATCGGCGGAGATCGCTGAAAAGGTGTTGGGAAGGAGTCTCCAATGAAAAATAATAACCGGCTGCAACTTATAAAAGCCATTCTCTTTGCTGCATTGATGATCCTGTTGACGGGCGTGGCGGTCTATGCGTCCGGCGGCGGCGACGGTCATGTCAGCCCGGAGGAGCAAAAGAAAAGTCTTATTGACTTCGGCTACCGGATGCTGAATTTTGTTATTCTCGCCGGGTTCCTCTGGTGGATGTCGGCCAAGAAGATAAAAGAGTTTTTTGTCGGCAGACGCTCCGACATCAAGGCTTCTCTGGATCAGGCCCTGGCGGCGAAAGAAGATGCCGAAAAGAAATTTAAGGAATACGCCGCCAAGTTGGAAAAGGCTACCGAAGAAATTGACGGTATTGCCGAAATGATCAAGGTTCAGGGCCTGGCGGAAAAAGATAAGCTGATTGAGGAGGCCAAGAAGGCCGCCGTCAAGATCGAAGAAGACACCAAGGCCCGGATGGAGCAGGAATTCAGCACGGCCAGAAACCAGTTGCGAGCCGAGGCGGCGCAACTCTCGGTGCAGATGGCTGAGGAACTCCTGAGAAGAAATATCACGATTCAGGATCATGAGCACATGGTCAAAGACTATATGGATAAGGTGGTGATAAAACATTGATCGGAAGCACGATTGCGAAACGATACGCCCGCGCGTTTTATGAAATTGCGGCCGAGGAAAGCCAGCTCGAGAAGTATTACAAAGAGTTGAGCAGCTTTTCCGCCATTATCAATGACAATAAGGACCTCAAGGACTTTCTGGCCAATCCCGTATTTGATCAGATCGAAAAAAAGTCTGTGGTCCAAAGCATCCTGCAGAAAACGGACATTTCCGTAATTACTGCAAATTTTTTGAAGTTGCTTACGGATAAACAAAGAATCGTCGTTCTCTCCGACATTGTAGATTGTTACCGGGAGTTGATGGACGAAGCCCTGAAAACGGTTCGGGCCAGCGTCAAGACGGCTTTTCCGCTGTCGGCAGAATTGATCCAGAAGCTTCAAAAGGGTCTTGAGGGGCAGACGCAGAAAACTGTGGAAATGACCGTTATCGAAGACCCTTCTCTGCTCGGCGGTATTGTTGTCAGGGTAGGGGACACTGTGTATGATAACAGCATAAGAACTCAACTAAATAATATAAAGAATCTCTTAGGGGAGGAGATGTAGCGCATGGATACAATCAGGGCAGAAGAAATCAGTCAAATCATATCGAAACAGATCAAGGACTATGAAAAAAAGCTGGACATCAGCGAAACCGGAACGGTGCTTTCCGTTGGTGACGGCATTGCCAGGATCTACGGCGTCCAGAATGCCATGGCCATGGAACTCTTGGAGTTTCCGGGCGGCATTCTCGGCATGGTTCTGAACCTGGAAAGAGATAATGTCGGCGTCGCCGTTCTCGGCGAGGTAACCCACATCAAAGAGGGCGACATTGTTAAAAGAACGGGCCGGATTGCCCAGGTGCCGGTTGGCGAGGCCGTCATGGGACGGGTCATCGACGGGGTGGGCGCTCCTATTGACGGTAAAGGGCCCATTGAAGCGACTGAATTCCGCAGAATCGAGATGGTCGCCCCCGGCGTTATTCAACGACAGGCGGTCAACCAGCCCATGTACACAGGCCTGAAGGCAATCGACGCCATGACGCCCATTGGCAGAGGGCAGCGGGAACTGGTCATCGGCGACCGCCAGATCGGCAAGACGGCCATCTGTATCGATGCCATCATTCGCCAGAAGGATACGGGCCTCAGATGCATTTATGTGGCTATCGGACAAAAGAAGTCAACTGTCGCCCAGGTGGTCGAAAACCTTAAGAAGCATGACGCCATGTCCTACACCTGTGTCGTTTCGGCCTGTGCCAGCGACCCGGCGACCCTGCAGTATGTTGCCGCTTTTGCTGGTTGCAGTATTGGGGAATATTTCCGGGATCGAGGTCAGGATGCCTTGATCATTTATGACGATCTCTCCAAACAGGCCGTTGCTTACCGACAGATATCGCTGCTCCTGAGGAGGCCGCCGGGACGAGAAGCCTATCCCGGAGACATTTTCTATAATCATTCACGGCTCCTCGAAAGAGCGGCCCGGGTGAGCCAGGAACTCGGCAGCGGTTCCCTCACGGCCCTGCCCATAATTGAAACCCAGGCGGGCGACGTTTCGGCGTATATTCCCACCAACGTTATTTCCATTACTGACGGCCAGGTCTACTTGGAACCGTCTCTATTCTTCTCCGGCGTCCGTCCGGCGATTAACGTTGGTCTCTCGGTTTCCCGGGTCGGCGGGGCCGCCCAGGTAAAGGCCATGAAGCAGGTGGCCGGAACTCTGAAACTCGACCTTGCCCAGTACCGTGAATTAGCGGCCTTCGCCTCCTTTGGAAGCGATCTGGACAAGGCGACCCAGGCCCAGCTTGAGCGCGGTGTCCGACTGGTGGAGCTACTCAAGCAACCACAGTTCCAGCCGATGTCTCTGGGCGAAGAAGTGTCAATCCTCTTTGCGGGGACAAAGGGTTTCCTGGATAAGTATCCGGTTGAGAAGATCAAGGATTATGAGCTGCAACTTCTTTCGTACGTGAAGAACAAGTATGCCGATATTCTCAAAGAGATCGATGAGAAGATGATCATCAGTCCCGAACTGGAAAAGAAAATGAAAGACGCCTTTACGGAGTTTGATGCCGTATTTTCAGGCTGAGAAACTCTGAGGAAACATTAAATAATCAGTTGATTTGAAAAAAGGGAGTAAGAGTTAATGGCCGCACTCAAGGACATTAAGAGACAAATAGGAGGCGTTCAAAAGACAAAGCAGATCACGAGCGCCATGAACATGGTGGCGGCCTCCAAGTTTAGAACCGCGCAAATGCGGATGGATAATTATCGTCCTTATGCCGGTAAATTCATGGAGGTCCTCAACAGTTTGGCCCTGCGGGTTGATGCCAGTTCACATCCCCTGCTCGCGGTCAGACCGCCCAAGAAGCTCCGGGTGATCTGCATGACCTCGGATCGGGGGCTGTGTGGCGGTTTTAATACCAACCTGATAAAGGCAACGGAACGTTTCCTGAAGGAAAAGCAGGCCGAAGGCAAGGATGTAACCCTCATTCCTGTCGGCCGTAAGGGACGCGATTATTTCAGAAAAAAAACCAAGACTATCAATGACCGCGTTGATGTGTTTAAAAAATTCGATATGGGTCTTGCCGTTGAGATTTCCGATGATATCATCCCTTCCTTCCTTAAGGAAGAGTATGATGAATTGTATCTTGTCTATAACGAATTTAAAAATGTCTCTATCCATCGCCCGGTTGTGGTAAGGCTTTTTCCTCTCCCCTCCATAGGTCAGGAGGAGGCGACAGATCCGGAAAAACGTATCGACTATATATATGAGCCTTCGGATGAGGTCCTGCTCGACAGGATACTTCCCATGTATGTGCGGGTACTTATTTACCGAGCCCTCCTGGAGACATACGCCGGAGAAAACGGGGCGCGAATGGCGGCGATGGACAATGCCACCCGTAACTGTGAAGAATTAATAGGTTCACTGTCGCTAAAGTACAACAAGGCCAGGCAAGGCGCGATCACCGCAGAATTGATGGACATCGTCGGCGGGACGGAAGCCTTGTCAAAAGGATAGTAACATTAACCACTTTTTTAAGGAGATGGGCATGAATATAGGAAAGATTGTGCAGGTAATTGGGCCGGTCATCGATGTTGAGTTTGAGGAAGGTAAGCTTCCCTATATCCTGAACTCAATCCTCATAACCAACCCGACTATCAATGACGAAGAAGACAACTTGATCGTTGAGGTAGCCCAGCATTTGGGTGATAATGTAGTTCGCTGCATCGCCATGGACATTACCGATGGTCTGGTCCGGGGCATGCCGGCTAAGGATACCGGAGCTCCCATCATGGTTCCCGTCGGCAAGGAATGCCTGGGAAGGATTCTCAACGTCGTGGGCAGGCCGGTGGATGGTCTGGGACCCGTCGATGCCAAGAATATGATGCCGATTCACCGTGACGCCCCCACGTTCCTCGAACAGAATACATCGGTACACGTTCTCGAAACAGGCGTCAAAGTCATCGATCTCCTCGTGCCTTTCCCCCGGGGCGGCAAGATGGGGATGTTCGGCGGCGCCGGCGTGGGCAAGACCGTCGTCATGATGGAGATGATCCATAACATCGCCATGCACCACGGCGGCATTTCTGTGTTCGCCGGTGTGGGTGAGCGGACTCGTGAAGGAAACGATCTTTATCGTGAAATGCTGGAATCGGGCGTCATCAAACAGGCGGCGCTTATCTACGGACAGATGACCGAGCCTCCGGGAGCGCGGGCGCGAGTTGCCCTCACGGCCCTGGCTGCGGCGGAATACTTCCGGGATGTGGAAGGACAGGACGTGCTTCTTTTCGTTGATAATATCTTTCGTTTTACCCAGGCAGGTTCCGAGGTTTCGGCTCTTTTGGGAAGAATGCCCTCCGCCGTCGGTTACCAGCCGACGTTGGCCACGGACCTTGGCGCTCTTCAGGAACGGATTACCTCTACCAATAAGGGATCCATCACGGCTGTCCAATGCGTGTACGTCCCTGCGGATGACTTGACCGACCCGGCGCCGGCTACAACCTTTGCCCATCTCGACGGCACCGTCGTTTTGTCCCGGCCCATTGCCGAGCTTGGAATTTATCCCGCTGTGGACCCCCTGGATTCAACCTCCCGGATTCTTGACCCGAATGTTGTCGGATTGGAGCATTACAGCGTCGCCCGCCAGGTGCAGGTAACTCTGCAGAAGTATAAGGATCTCCAGGATATTATTGCGATTCTGGGTATGGATGAACTTTCCGAGGAAGACAAGCTGACCGTCAGCAGGGCGAGAAAGATTCAGAGATTCCTGTCCCAGCCCTTCTTCGTTGCCGCCCAGTTTACCGGTACCGACGGGAAATTCGTTTCCGTTCCGGATACGGTGCGGGCCTTCAAGGAGATCCTTGAGGGGAAACATGATGATCTTCCGGAGCAGGCCTTCTACATGGTTGGCGGTATTGAGGAAGTTATCGAAAAGGCAAAGAGGCTGTCAGAATAGCCGGAGGATAGCACATGGCTGATGAACTGATGTTGGAAATTGTCACCCCGGAAAAGCTTGCCTTCAGCGGCAAGGTGGAAGAAGTGACCGTACCGGGAAGTGAAGGAGAGTTCGGTGTCCTGAGGGGCCATGCGTCGCTGTTGAGTTCCATCCAGATTGGCGAGCTGAGCTATACCAAGGATAACAAAAAGATCTGCTATGCAGTCGATACGGGTTATGCCGAGGTATTGTCCAGCAAGGTGACCATCCTGGTCGAAGGGGCGGAGCGCTCGGATATGATTGACAAGGACCAGGCCCGGAAGGATAAGGCCGATGCCGAAGCCAGGCTGGCAAAGATGGCCAAGGAGGATCAGGATTACGAGAAGGTCAGGGCCGCTGTCACCAAAGCGGATATGCGCTTAAAGGTGGCGGAAAAGGGCTGATCAGAGATAGAAAAAAGAGAGAAGAAATCAATATTGGCCGGGGAAGTCCGCTTCCCCGGTTTTTTTTAGGATCAAACTCTCACTCCTGGTCAGAGATGAAAATGTCTATGACATCAAATTCCCTGATGCCGCCGGGGGCGTTAACGCGGGCGGTATCGCCGATGGACTTGCCCACCAGGGCCTTGCCGATCGGCGAAGTTACGGAAATCTTGTTCAATCCGATATCTGATTCATGAGGACCGACAAGTTGATAGGTGGTCCCCTTTCCCGTTGTTGCGTCCTCGATTATCACGGATACCCCGAAGACAACCTTGTCTGTGGAGAGATTTTTCAAGTCGATGATTTCCGAGGTGGCAAGATTATTCTCCAACTCCTGGATCTTGCCATGAATGAAGGCCTGTCTTTCCTTAGCAGCCGTATATTCTGCATTTTCGGATATATCACCGTGGGCGCGCGCCGCTTCTATGTCCCGGACATTCTCCGGAACGGCGACGTTCTTTAGATGTTCCAAGTCTTTTTTGATTTTTTCAAAACCTGCTTTGGTGATGGGTGCTTTTTTCATGCTCCAATGACTCCCTGGCGGCAAGTGTCACGCCTTAATTCTTCTCTCACTCCTAATGGATAAAAACCATGCTGTCAAGGCGGATTTGACCTTTCCCGTTCACTTATCGATGTTTTGGCGGATGCGATTATGATGAATGGTTAGTCGCCACCTCCTGGGTGTGTAAGATTCGGTAAGATGAAAAAAGCATTTTTTTCGTTTAAGGTCAACTTTGAGATAACTCCGGCGAGCCCCTTGCGTGGGGGTTGGATTTGTGTTAGGGAGCGATCAGGATGTTGGATAATTATCAAAGAGACATAAACTATTTAAGGATTTCCATCACTGACCGTTGCAACCTCCGGTGCCGGTACTGCATGCCCAAGGAGGGTTTGTCCCAGCTTGGGCATGATGATATCCTGCGCTATGAAGAAATTCTCAGGGTAGTGAGGATCGCTGTGTCCCTGGGAGTGGCCAAGGTCAGAATTACTGGCGGCGAGCCTCTGGTAAGGCGCGGTGTTGTTCCTTTCATTGCCGCCCTGAAATCCGTGCCCGGGATAGAGGATCTCAGCCTGACGACCAATGGCGTCCTCCTGGAGAGATGCGCTGCGGATCTTTCCCAGGCCGGGGTCAAGAGAATCAATGTCAGTCTCGATTCACTCAACCCTGATAAATATTTCCAGATCACCAGAGGAGGACGTCTCGAAGATGTTCTCAAGGGTATTGCCGCCGTTCATGAACGGGGTTTTTCTCCAATCAAAATAAACGTCGTGGCAATCAAGGGATTTAATGATGATGAAATCCTGGATTTTGCCCGGTTGACTCTGAACAATCCTTATCAGGTACGGTTTATTGAATTGATGCCGCTGGGGCATCCGGGGCGGGATAATCTTGGCAAGTACCTGGCCAGTGAAGTCATTATGGGGGCTATTGCCCGTAAATATTCCTTAGCGCCGGTAAATGGTGAGCGGGAAAAGATGGACGGCCCGGCAAAGATGTACCGGATCGCCGGTGGGATGGGAGAAATCGGTTTTATCAGTCCGATAAGCCACCATTTCTGTCACCTCTGCAATCGGCTGCGGCTGACGGCGGACGGAAATCTGCGTGCCTGCCTGCTGTCCGATGCGGAGTTCGATTTGAAGACCCCCCTGCGCACAGGCTGTACGGACAGTCTGCTGGAGACGGTTATCAAGGAGGTTATTGCCGGAAAACCCAGGAAACACGGGGTGCAATTTGATGAACAATCGCTCCGCAAATGCGTGAAAAACATGTCGGCGATCGGAGGTTAGCGGTCTTGATCTTTCCTGAAGATATTGCCCGTTCCTACGATGCCTGGCGTGAAACTCCTACCGGTCATTATATCGATAGCCGTGAAAAGAGCATGATCCTCGATTTGGCCCAACCCCGGGGGGGGGAAAGACTGTTGGATGTCGGCTGCGGCACCGGGGATCATCTCTGGCTCTTCCGAAGGAAGGGATGCGATGTTACCGGCATCGATCCTTCCTCCCCCATGCTTGATATCGCCCGGCAAAAACTTGGCCACAAAGCGGACTTTTATTTAGGGCGGGCGGAAGATCTCCCCTTTTCAGATGACGAGTTTGATATCGTAACCATGATCACCTCGCTGGAATTTACATCTGATCCCGTGCAGGCTATTCATGAAGCTATCAGGGTTTGCCGGGGAAGGGTTTTCATCGGCATCCTCAATAAATTTTCCTGTCTCGGTGTCACCCGCCGTATCACCGGTCGCTATCGGCCCTCCATTTATGATCACGCCCGTTTTTTCAGCATCGGCGAATTGGTGGTAATGATTCGCAGGCAGCTCGCAGGGGTAAGAATTCGCTGGGGAAGCGTGATCTCCCTGCCTTATAGCTGGTATGGATTCGCCAGGGGGATCGAGGAGTCCCTGCCGGTCATGAATAATCCCTTTGGCGCCTTTTTGGGCCTGTCCTTTTCTGTCACCTTTACACAGGTAACCATTCAGGAGCCGATCCGGGCATCGGTGCGGCTGGAAAGCAAAGGGAGGCAACCCCTGCCCGGGGTAGTGCGGGTGATAAAATGATTACAGCTTCGTAAAAAGTCCGGATGCTGCGTTGCGCTGCATCCTTCCCCGTATCAAGTACGGGGCAGGCTTACTGCGGCGTACGACAAGTACTCCTCATGACTCATGATTTGCGCGCCTTGCCTGCGGATCTTTTTACGAAGCCGTCAATTATGACTGTTTATTTATTTTTCACGGGTTCATCAAATGACAAAGAAGGCGATGTTTTTCGATGCGTTGGCGGATCTGCAGGTTCAATGCCGCCTCTGTGCCCACGCCTGCCGGATAAAGAACGGGCGGCGAGGCCTCTGCGGCGTCCGGGAAAACCGGGAGGGGATCCTTTACAGCCTTAATTATGGGATGGTAGTTGCCGAAAACATAGATCCCATCGAGAAAAAGCCTTTCTTTCATCTTTATCCGGGATCCCTTTCTTACTCCCTGGCCACGGTGGGCTGCAATTTTCGCTGTCTTTTCTGCCAGAATCACGAGATCTCCCAGTTCCCCCGTGAGAAGGGAGATGTTGTGGGGCGAGCCGTCCCGGCGGAGGAAATTGTGGAAAGGGCTGTCCGTTCCGGAGCTAAGACAATTGCCTATACCTATACGGAGCCGACGATCTTTTTCGAGTATGCCCTTGACATCGCCCGTTTGGCACGGGGGGTGGGGATCGGGAACGTATTTATCACCAATGGTTATATGAGCCGACAGGCTCTCGACGCCATTGCCCCTTATCTCGATGCTGCTAATGTTGACCTGAAGTCATTCCGGGAAGACTTTTACCGGGAGCAATGCGGCGCCCGATTGCAACCGGTTCTGGATACGATCTGCAGGATGAAGGAACTGAGGATCTGGGTGGAAGTTACTACCCTGCTTATCCCGGGATTCAACGACAGTGATGAGGAAATCGGGGCGACAGCAGATTTCCTGTGTTCCATAGGAACGGAAACCCCTTGGCATATCAGCCGATTTCATCCCCGCTACCAGATGCTTGCCGGAAAGATTACCCCTGTCGAGGAAATCCGGAAGGCGGCAAATGTCGGCAAGTCGAGGGGGCTCAAGTATGTCTATAGTGGCAATGTGCCGGGAGACGCGGGGGAAAGCACGTTTTGTTCCCGTTGCGGTAATCTCCTCATCAGTCGCTATGGCTTCCGTATCGAGGGTATGAATCTAAGGGAATCAGCCTGCCCTCAATGTGCCACCCCCCTGGAAGGTCTGTTTTAAGCTGGTTTCAATCGTAAAATATTCACTGTCATTCCTTCATGGATATACTACATATTGTGGTTAAATTTTTCCTTCCCCTGTACATGTTGTATTTTTTCTTTACAATAGAGCTTTCTTTTGGTAGAACAAAGCCCAAATAATGGGCGGCTTCACAAAGGGGAGTTAAAATCAAGATATTGGCACATCCCCACCCCTCCCCTTGAAGGGGAGGGAGAGTGATGTGTTTTCAAGTGCGGCAAATGTTAAGGAGTTCGTTCTGAGCGCATAGATGAAACTAAAATATCTGGAAATTAGTGGTTTTAAATCGTTCCGGGACAAAGTCGTCCTCGATTTTGCCGCGGGGGTGAGCGCCGTGGTGGGTCCCAATGGATGCGGCAAGAGCAATGTGGTTGATGCTATCCGCTGGGTTATGGGCGAGCAGCGCATCAAAAGCCTCCGCGGTGCGAAAATGGAAGACGTCATCTTCAATGGTTCCCAAGAAGCGGCTCCTGTTGGGGTGGCTGAGATTTCCATGATCCTTGCGGCGGCCGGGGTGACATTTCCCGATCCCTATGGCGCCTGCTCAGAGTTGACCGTTTCAAGACGGCTTTTTAGGGATGGCGAGAGTGAATACGCTATCAACGGCGTCCCCTGTCGACTTCTCGATGTCCGGGAGTTCTTCCTCGGAACCGGTGTCGGGGCACGGACCTACTCCATTATCGAACAGAATAGCGTCGCCTCTCTCGTCGAGGCGAAACCGGAAGAACGGCGCCAGTTTATCGAAGAAGCAGCGGGGATCTCAAAATATAAAACCAGGAAAGAGTCGGCCCTGCGCAAGCTTGAGGCCACAAAGCAAAATATTATACGTCTGAACGATATCCTGCGGGAGGTGAAAAATCAGCTTAATGCCGTATCACGGCAGGCTAAGCGGGCAGAACAATACAAAAATCTGAAGACAGCCATTCGCGAGGATGAGATCGTTGCGGCTCGGTGCGCCTATATTGAATTATGTGAAAAACACAAAAGTCTGGCCCTTGAGCGGCAAGCATGGGAAAGGCAGGAGAACGAACTCACGGCATCTCTGGCCTCATGTGAGACCTTCCTGGCGGCAGCCAGACTGGAGGTCTTAACCCAGGAGGCGGACCGATCCCAATGCCAGGAAAGTATATACCAGTTGCGGACAACCATCCAGGTCAAGGAGCAAGGCGTCGAATTTTCAAAGGGCAGAATATCCGATCTCAACGCCCGGAAGGAACGACTCGGGGAGGAGGACCGGCAATTAAGAGCCCGTCATGAGGAACTGTTACGGGAACGGGAGAAGATAACGGCCTTGCGGCAAGTTCTTGATGGCGATATCGCGTATGCACAAAACAACACGAAAGATATAGAAGGCAGGGCATCGGAAATCAAACGGGGATTATCCTCGGAGCAGCAATATCTCGAAGAGAACAAGGTCCAGCTAATTGACATTGCAGCGGAGAAATCACGACTGAACAACAATTACGGTCATCTGGTCAGGGTCCTCGATGAACTGGGCAGAAAGAAGGAAAGAAACAATAAGGATATCAGCGATCACCGGCAAAGCATTCTTCGCCTTGAAGAGAAGCTGGCGGAACTCGCCGCATCGTTGAACGAGGATCGTGAAAGTCTTGGGCAGCTTCGCAGCCGCAAGGCAACGGCGGGGGAGGAATGGGAAAATTGCCGTGGCGAACTGCAGGAAGTTGAAGGGAAGATTGATAGCATCAAGGAAGATCTCAGTAGCCGGTCTTCCCGATTCATATCCCTGAAGGAACTCCATGACGGATATGTCTGGTGTAATGAAGCCACCAGATCGATCATGATGGCCAAAGATGCGGAATGTTTACAAGGCGTTGCCAAGGATCAGGTGATCGGCCTGGTTGCCGAACAGATCCGCGTTCCCCAGGTCTATGAAACCGCTGTGGAAGCGGTGCTGGGAGACAAGCTGCAGTATGTCGTGGTCAGGAGTCACGAGGCCGGTGTGCAGGCAATCGATTATCTGAAAGAAGCGGCGGTGGGAAGAAGCAGCTTTGTCCCCCTGCAAGTTCGTCATGCCGCGCAGCGAACAGCGACTGCCGAACATCTGCAGGAAGCGGAGCGGCTGATCGATCGCATCGAAGTAGGAGAATCATTCCGGGGGGTTGCGGAATATCTCCTGGGGGATGTCCTCCTCATTCCGAGTCTCCGGAACGGCCTCGAACTGTGGAATAGAAACGGATTCCGGGGTACCTTTGTAACCCCTGATGGTGATATGATCAGCCCCCAGGGTGTCTTGACCGGGGGGCGCAATGGGAAAGGCGATCGGAGCCTCCTGAAAAACAAGCGCGAGATGGAAGCATTGGAAGCGGGGATTCGTGATTTGTCCACGGCCCTGCAGGAAGAAGGGATAAAGAAAAAGGGCCTTGCTTCCCTGGTAGCATCCGGGGAGGAGGAACTGGACTCTTTGACCTCAGATATTCATGCGGTGGAATTGCAGTGTAACAGCCACCAAAAGGATCTTGAGCGCTATCGGGAGGAGCTGAAGCGCCTCCAGCAGACCCTGAAGATTCTCGTGTTTAACAGTGAAAACCTGGATGAGGAGGAACTACAGGCCCGTCAGAAACTGAAAAACAGCGAGGAAGATCTCGATGGCCAGAAAAAGCGGGAAGCAGCCATTCAGGAGACGGTTGCCGTGCTCCAGGAAAAGGTGCGGCAACTACGGGGGGAACTGGAAAGCAGCGACAGGGAATTAACCGCAGAAAAAGTTCGTCTGGCGTCGCTGGCGGAGAAGCAAAAATCCGCTGTCCGGTCATCGGAAAGAATCAATACGGAAATCGATAACCTGGCGGAAAAGAGCAAAGAGGTCAGGGAGGGTTCTTTGACATCTAACCGCCGGATCGAAGAACTCCAGGGGGCAATTGTCCTTGAAGAGTCGCAACTGGCCGATCTCCATAAATCGTTTGCGGAGATGGAAAGACGACTTGAGGAAAAAAAGAATCTCTATGCCCTTGCCGAAACCGGCCTGAAGGATTGGGAAGGCAAGAGCAGGGAGGCGAAGGAAAAACATGATCTAATGCTCAAGCAGGGACGGGAACTGGAAGCGGCGGCGCGGGAGATTTCCTATCAGATGGACGGCTTGAGCAGGATGATCGCGGAGAAACATGGGACCGTACTTCAGGAGCAGGCAGGAGCTGGGCAACGGGTAGGCGAGGAAGACCTGGAGGTTATGCAGGAAAGACTCGTGAAGAACCGACAACTTCTCGATGCCTTCGGAGAAGTCAACCTCCTGGCGATCAGCGAATATGATCAACTGAAGGAACGGTTTGATTTTCTGACCTCCCAGGCCCGGGACCTCGATGCCTCTCTCCATACCCTCGAGCAGACAATTGCCAAGATCAACCGGGTTTCCCGGCAGCGTTTTGCCGAAACCTTTGAGGCGGTAAGAGGTTGTTTCCGGGATGTATTTTCCCGGATCTTCCCGGGCGGCAAGGGGGAGCTGCGCCTGACTGATGAAAGCGATCTCCTGGAAACAGGGGTTGATATCGATATCCAGATTCCTGGGAAGCGGCCGCAAAACATCAGCCTCCTGTCGGGAGGGGAAAAGTCCCTGGCTGCCATAGCCCTGATTCTGGCTATTATCCTGTATCGGCCGACGCCATTTCTTGTCCTCGACGAGGTGGATGCCGCTCTCGATGATGCCAATATAGCCCTTTTTGCGAAAATCATCAAAGAAATTGCTGCCAGTTCACAGGTGATCCTTATTACCCATAACAAAAAGACTATGGAAGTCGCCGAAAACCTCTTTGGAGTTACGATGCAGAAACAGGGGATTTCCACGGTGGTTTCGGTGTCTCTGAACTGAAATTCCCATCCCGACGGCCTCGTAAAAAGCCCGGATGCTGCGTTGCGCTGCATCCTTCCCCGTATCAAGTACGGGGCAGGCTTACTGCGGCGTACGCAAAAGTACGCCTCATGACTCAGGCTTTGCGCGCCTTGCCTGCGGATCTTTTTACGAGGCCGTCGATTATGGCCAATATTTCGAATTATTAAGGCTTTATCCATCTTTACTTATATTTGAAAAACGGTTAAAAGGGGCCTGCATTTAACCCGGCGTTGTCTGGGGTGCGCTATTGAATTATTAACGTGTTAAAGAGGTAAAAATGCTCGATGTATTCAAGAAAAAAAGTTTTTTTGACAAATTAAAGGATGGCCTGGCCAAGACCAGGGATATCCTTTTAACCGATGTCGATGATTTGATCCTCGGGGAGAAAAAAATCGACCAGGATCTCTTTGATGAACTGGAAGAGGTCCTGATCCGTTCCGATGTCGGTCCGGCTTTTACCTGTGAATTAATTGATAAGATGAAGGAGCAGGTCAGACGGAAGGAGTTGAGCCGTGCGGACTTATTGAAGAAAATTCTCCGGGATACGATGAAGGAAATCCTTACGAAAAGGGAAATGCCCCTCCGGATTCCAGTGGAGGGTTTATATGTCATCATGGTTGTAGGGGTGAACGGAACGGGAAAGACCACCACCATCGGGAAGATCGCCTACGAATTGAAGAACAGGGGCGAGAAGGTTCTCATGGTTGCGGCAGATACTTTTCGGGCGGCAGCCATCGAACAGTTGGAGGTCTGGAGTCGACGGGTAGGCGTCCCCCTGATCAAACAGAAGCCCAATGCCGATCCGGCGGCGGTTGTCTTTGATTCCATCCAGGCGGCAAATGCCGGGAGAGGACGGGTCCTTATCATCGATACGGCGGGCAGACTCCACACGAAAGTCAATCTCATGGAAGAATTGAAAAAAATGAAGCGCATTGTGGAGCGGGAACTGCCGGGGGCTCCTCAAGAGATTCTCCTGGTTGTCGATGCCACGACAGGACAAAATGGTCTGATCCAGGCGAAGATGTTCAAGGAGGAGATCGGCGTAACCGGCATCGTGCTGACCAAGCTCGATGGGACGGCCAAGGGCGGGATCATTATCCGGATTGTCAAGGAACTGGACATTCCCATCCGCTATATCGGTGTCGGCGAGGGTCTGGAGGATCTGCAACCCTTTCATGGCGAAGCCTTTGTGGATGCCCTGTTCGGAAGAGATAAGCAGTGAACACTGTCAAGATCATCGAGTGTGTCCCGAATTTCAGCGAGGGGAGAGACCCAGAGAAGATAAAAGCGATTGCCGCGGCGGTTTCTGCCGTACCCGGGGTAAAATTGCTCGACTATTCATGGGACAGGGATCATCATCGCAGCGTCATTACTTTCCTTGGCGAGCCGGAATATGTCTATGAGGCGGCCCTGGCAGCCGGAGACAGGGCGTTGGAACTTATCGACCTGAGACGTCATGACGGTGTTCACCCACGGATCGGGGCCGTCGATGTCGTTCCTTTTATTCCCCTCGCAGGGGCAGCGATGGCGGACGCGGTGGCGTGCGCCCACCGTTTTGGGTGTACATTTGCGGAGCGGCATGGGACGCCGGTTTTTTTCTATGGAGAAGCTGCCAAAAATGAGATCAGCAAAGAGCTTCCGAAAATTCGCAGCGGTGGCTTGCCGGGACTGATAAAGAGATTGCGGGCGGGTATATGTAAACCGGACGAGGGGCCGAGCGTCTGCCCTGATCGCTCCGGAGCCGTGGCGGTGGGGGCGAGGATGCCCCTCATCGCCTATAACATCAATCTTGATTCGTCCGATGTGGGGCTGGCAAAGCGGATCGCAGGGACGATTCGCGAGTCCAACGGTGGTTTACCATGTGTCAGGGCCATTGGCGTTTTGTTGAAAAGTCGAAATCTCGCCCAGGTTTCCATGAATCTGACCAATTTCCAGGTTACCTCCATCAGGAGTGCTTTTGAAAGCGTCAGGAAGGAAGCAGCCATGGCGGGGGTTGATATCCTGGAATCGGAACTGATCGGTCTGGCGCCGCAGGCCGCCCTTGACGAGGAGACAGCGGCATATGTGCGCTTGAAAGGGTTTTCGGAGCAGAGGATAATCGAGACTTATTTGCCCCAGACTTGAATGATAATGGCAATGACAGCCTGCCTGGAAGGGACAAAAAAAAGGCGCCAAGGTTGATGACCAAAGCGCCTGTATTTTTATTTAGTAAAGCCTTAGATGGCCTTTACGTTTTCCGCCGCGGGACCCTTCTTGCCCTGCGCGATGTCGAAGCTTACGCGCTGACCTTCCTGAAGGGTTTTAAAACCGGAACTCTGGATGGTGCTGTAGTGAACAAATACGTCCCCGCCGTCATCTTTTTCGATGAAGCCGAAGCCTTTCTGCTCATTAAACCATTTTACTTTTCCTTCTGGCATTTCCTGAATCCTCCTTTCTGTAAAGTCGGATTGCATCTATGACAGAAAGAAAAAGAGCCCCCAAGCCCTGATGAGCCTGGCTGCCATCCGCTGTACTTCCAAATGCCTTTACCCAACCTTTACTACTTGTTTTCCCTACAGCGCCGTGCCTGTAGCGGTATATTTGATAAAAATTTCGCACCATATAATACGGACCCCAAAACCTGTCAAGTTTTTTATGTGACAAAATATTATGTCAAACAGCAAACATCCTGAGCCTGATCAACAACTTTTGCTCACTTTATATTCGTTATTGCCATGGTTGATACAAATCTAAGCCAGGGAATTTTCTTTTTGACCCCAGTGGATATTTTCAATATACTTACGCCGATATTTTAACAACATCCCAAGTAATGAGAAATGCAGCCGTCATTGATACAAGGGGTCAGCAAATGGATTTGAGAATTCAGGAAGACTGCGAAAAAATTGACTGGCAGCAAATCAGGGATTATCTGAAGCTGGTGGGCATGGGGAGCCATAAACCGGAGTCGCATAAAAAAGCATTTCTGAACAGCTTCTATGTTGTGTTCATATTTGACCGTGACGAACTCGTTGGCTTTGGGAGGGCCATTTCTGATGGCGCCTACCAGGCGGCCATCTATGATGTAGTTGTTATTCCAGAATATCAGAAACGGGGAATCGGCAGGCTGATTATGGAGAGAATCCTTCAGAAGATTTCAGATTGCAATATAGTGCTCTATGCCAATACCGGCCGGGAGGGATTTTATGCGAAACAGGGCTTTCGCTTAATGAATACGGCGATGGCAAAGTTTCTGCGTCCCGAGATTATGAAAGAGAAGGGATTCATTCAGTAGCGACTCACCCATCAGACAAAACCTGATCTCCATCATCAAATATCCTGACCCATATAACCACTGTTTTCTCATCCAATATTCAGAATCCCCCTGATTGTTAAAAATTGCTGCCGGGATTACCTTAAAACCGTAAGAAAGGGAGAGGAGATATAAAAGACCATGAGAGCCATCGGCGCCCAAAGAATCGAATTCACTCCCCAGAGAGACATTCTGGGGAAGACGATAGAGAAAAGCAGGATCGGCCACCGTCATCCGGCCGATCTCAAAGGATTGTAAACCATGGCAAAACGAAGTCAGGAGGCAATGACCATGAGAAAAACGGGAGCAAAAGACAGAGTGAAGTTCGCAAAGAAGGCGGGCATGAACTGGGAAGATCCCATGTGCACCCCGGTCGATACAATGTTTGTTCCCCCGACGCCATAAGCGGCAGGAAAGGGAGCGACTTTATTTTAATTGATAGAGGAGAATGTATATGCAGAAAACAAAAGAGATTAAAGATGTGAAAGATTTGAAGACCACGGAAGCTGACATCATTGCATGTCTGATAAACGGAGAAGTTCCGTAAATCCCCAAAACCCTTCCCAACAAAAGCCCCTGAATGGATATGATTCAGGGGCTTTTTCTTTTTGAACAAAATGCAGCCATACTAAAATAACCAGATCCGAAGGATGATTCCGGATACATCGATAGAGTGGATCAGCGTCTATAGATACGTTTAATGACCGTATCCGTAACCACTCGGACAAAACCTGATCCTCAACAGCAAATATCCTGACCCGTATCAACGCCTTATTCCCATTTAACATTCAGAATTTCCCTGATTGTTAAAAATTAATTCCCGGATTATCTTCGAGTCGAAAGAAAGAGAGGGGAGACATAAATAATTAATGGGAGGCGAGGTTAATGCCATTCAAATCACCTAAAGAGATTGCAGAAGCTGCGTGTTCAGCAGGTACTGCGAAGACGAAACTACCCTGGGACAAAATGCTGGTACTCGGCATTCTTGCAGGCGCTTACATTGCTTTCGGCGCCCAGCTTGCGGTGACAGCCGCTGCCGGTACCTGGGCAGCAAATTCCCCCGGTTTACAAAAACTGATATTCGGCGGAGTGTTCCCTGTCGGACTGATGCTGGTGGTCATCGCAGGTTCTGAACTTTTCACTGGAAACTGCGCTATACCAGTACTTTCCTGTATGACCGGTAAGGCGAGAATTTCGGGGTTAATGAAAAACTGGTTCTTTGTGTACATCGGGAACTTCATCGGGGCGTTAATAGTTGCGTATTTTCTGGCGCACTTGTCAGGGTTGTTTTCAGGAACACCGTGGCATGAGTACATCGGCAAAATCGCCAGCGCAAAATGTTCACTAAGCTGGGAACAAGCATTCCTGCGTGGAGTAGGTTGTAATTGGCTGGTTTGTCTTGCCGTATGGATGGCTATCAGCAGCGACAGCATTATAGGGAAAGTATGGGCTATATGGTGGCCTATCATGGCCTTCGTAACGCTCGGTTACGAACACAGCGTAGCAAACATGTTCTTTATCCCAACCGGGATTTTTGAAGGTGCTACATATGCCGGTACCGGCTTGAGTGTCACCTGGGCAGACTTCATTATTAACAATCTCATTCCGGTAACTATGGGCAATATAGTAGGCGCTGCGGTCTTTGTTTCCGGAGCTTACTGGTACGTTTATATGAGAGATGATAAATAGAAGCAAAAGTACCCTTACTCTCATCGGAAGCAGTGCTATGAGCCATCAATGAGAATGGTGGAATTAAGTAAGCGGCCGGGCATGAAATTGAAGTAGCACAAGGCGCGGCCCTAAGTTTTTGCATTAATAATAGCAGATCCCTCCCTGACTGAAGCTCCCGTCATCATCTGAACGGGGGCTTTTTCTTTCTGAGCTGAACCAACATTTGCAATATACTCGTAATCGGAAAGGATCAGCAGCACCGTAAGGAACATACAAATTCTTACTTGCCGCTGCCGGCGATCTTGGCCCAGGAATCCCGCAAGGGGACGATCCGGTTGAAGACGGGTTTCCCGGGCCGGGAATCCTTCAGATCGGAACAGAAATAACCAAGTCGTTCAAACTGATAGCCCGTTCCCGGGGAGGCGTCTTTCAGGCCGGCCTCTACATAACAGTTGGCAAGGGTTGCGAGCGAGTCGGGGTTCAAATCGGCGGTGTAGTTTTCATCCTTCGGTTCGGGAACCCGGAAGAGGCGGTCGTAGAGGCGCACTTCGGCGGGGACGGCGTGATCCGCCGCTACCCAGTGGATGACCCCGGGAATCTTCCGTCCGTCCGCCGGGGGGGCGTTGCGGGTCTCCGGGTCATAGGTGCAGTGGATCTCCTCGATCTGACCGGTCTGTTCGTTTTTCACCATGTTCTCATAGCGGATGACATAAGCATTCCGGAGGCGAACCTCCCGTCCGGGACCGAGGCGGTGATATTTCTTGGGTGGATCCTCAAGGAAATCATCGTGTTCGATATAGAGTATCCGGGAGAAGGGAACCATCCGCGTTCCCATTTCCGGATTTTGCGGATGGTTGGGGCATGCAAACTCTTCGACCTGATTTTCCGGGTAGTTGTCGATGACCACCCGGAGGGGCCGCAAAATGGCCATCGCCCGGGGCGCCCGCTCGTTCAGGTCTTCCCGGACGCAGTGTTCGAGGAGGGCAACGTCCACGAGGTTGTCATTCTTGGCCACCCCGATGGCGGCGGCAAATTTTCTGATCGCCTCCGGCGTATAGCCTCGCCGTCTCATGCCGGCCACCGTTGGCATCCGGGGATCATCCCAGCCGGAAACGTATTTCTTTTCCACCAACTCGATGAGCCGTCGCTTGCTTAAAACGGTGTAGCTGACGTTGAGGCGGGCAAATTCGATCTGCCGGGGACGGCGTCCGGGGATCAGTTGTTCCACAAACCAGTCGTACAAGGGACGGTTATTCTCGAATTCCAGGGTGCAGATGGAATAGGTGATCCCCTCCAGGGCGTCGGACAGGCAATGGGCGAAATCGTACATGGGATAGATGACCCAGTCGGTTCCGGTCCGGAAGTGAGGTTCCCGTTTGATGCGGTACATGATCGGGTCCCGCATCACGATATTGGCGGCGGCCATGTCGATTTTGGCCCTGAGGACATGTTCCCCGTCGGGGAATTCGCCGGCCCGCATCCGGGTAAAGAGGTCGAGATTCTCTTCGATGGAGCGGCTGCGATAAGGGCTATCGATGCCCGGCTCGGTGAAGCTGCCCCGGTGTTCCCTGGTCTCCTCGGCGCTCAGGCTGCATACGTAAGCCTTGCCTGCTTTGATGAGGGCGACGGCAAACTGGTATAATTGTTCAAAATAATCGGAGGCGAAGAACAGGCGCTCCTGCCAGTCGAACCCCAGCCAGTGGATGTCATTAATGATGGACTCGACAAATTCGAGGGACTCGCCGGCGGGGTCCGTGTCGTCCATCCGGAGATTGCAGGTTCCTCCATACTGGGCGGCAATGCCGAAATTCAGGCATACCGACTTGGCGTGTCCGATATGGATATAACCGTTCGGCTCCGGGGGAAAGCGGACGGCGACGACGCCGTCGTTTTTATTTGTTCTGAGGTCGTCTTCGATGAAGTCACGGATAAAATCCGTCGGGGGCGGGCTGTCTGGTTGCGTCATGGATTAATGCTCCTTCCTCTATTTCTCCTCGCTAGGCCGGTCCTGGGAATGCCTACCCTGAAAAGGCGGGCTGTGCATTCAGCCGGATTGTTTCTGAAACAGCGCCTCAAAGAAATTGCGTTTCCTTTTGGGCACGAAAAAGGACCCTTCTCCATAATCGACAATCAGTTTGCCTTCCAGGTGGTCCATTTCGTGTTGAACGATGCGGGCCACAAAATCGAGATAGCGCTTGCCGATTTTCTGGCCGTGGACATCGAAGCCTCGCACCTTGATCTCCGGATAGCGGGCGATTTCCACCTTGATGTCGGGACAGGAAAGGCAACCTTCCGCAAGGACGATCTGATCACCCCGGTTCTGGGTAATTCTGGGGTTGATGAGGACCTCGACGTCTTTCTTGGTCCAAGTGCCGTCGGATGCCCCGTCCTTGGAAAATCCCCGATTACGGAAGATGATGATTTTCTTGGAGATACCGATTTGAGGGGCCGCCAGTCCCGAGGCGTCATCCCTTTCGAGAAAAGCCTCGACAAGGGTCCGGACGGACTTCTTTGCTTCCGCATCCAGGGGAATGGGGAGATCGGCGCATGGCTCCCTTAGAATGCGGGATTCTTCTTCGTTGATCTGATCATTGGACCACAGGGCCAGGACTTTTTTCATTGCCTTACAACCACCTTGTTAAATGTGGAAGTTTTGAATTTCACCGGAAACTCAACCGCTCGTCATTCCTGCGAAAGCAGGAATCCAGTGTTTTCGATAACTTTCTGGATTCCGGTTTTCACCGGAATGACATATTCGGCAGAAATTCAAAGCTCTCAATATGAATGTTTCGGCTGCCCCTATAACACCGGGAAGGGAATATTGCAAGATCCCACGATGCTGAATAATCTTGAATATATTCCGATGATTTGATAGGGGAGGCGATATGATTCAAAGAATGATCAATCAAACCATTACTGCTGTCGTCCGCCGGGAGTTCTCTCGGGCCATGCGTTTCGAGGAAGGCAACCCCCCCGTCCTTCCTCTGGCCTCTAAACAAACACCGCGCCTGCTGTACCTCCATGTGCCCTTCTGTGAAAAGCTCTGTCCCTATTGCTCCTTTAACCGGTTTCTTTTCAATGAAACCTTGTGCAGAACTTATTTTCAGGCCCTGAAGAAGGAAATTAGCCTATACCGCGAGCGGGGTTATGATTTCGGCGGTGTTTATGTCGGCGGCGGCACCCCGACGGTCATGATCGAGGAATTGGCCGACACCCTCCGGATTGCGAAAGACTGTTTTTCCATCCGGGAAATATCGGTGGAAACTAATCCCAACCATTTGACGGAAGACCGGCTCCGGATCTTGAAGGAGGCCGGTGTCAATCGTCTCTCCGTGGGGGTACAGAGCTTCGATAACGGTCTGCTCAAGGACATGGACCGCCTGGAGAAATACGGCGCCGGCGAGGATATTGCCGGACGTCTTGCCGCCATCGGCGGGCGTTTTGATACCCTCAACGCCGACATGATGTTCAATTTTCCCTCCCAGACGCCCGATATCCTCAATCAGGATCTGGAGACCCTGTTAAAGATCGGCGTCGATCAGGTGACCTATTATCCCCTGATGGTATCGGACTCGACCCGCCACCAGGTTGCGAAAACCCTGGGGAAGGTTGATTTTGGCAGGGAAGAGCGCTTCTATGCCCAGATCCTCCGGCGGCTCCTGCCGACCTACCGGTTTTCCTCGGCCTGGTGCTTTTCCCGTAAGGCCAGCATGATCGATGAGTATATTGTGGATTATGACGAATATGCCGGGCTGGGGAGCGGTTCCATCGGTTTCCTGAACGGCGTCTGCTATGCCAATACCTTCAACATCCAGGAATACATCCAGAAAATAAATCGCGGGGAGGCGCCCCTCATGGCGGACCGGATCTTCACCCGGAAAGACCAGATGCGTTATGATTTTTTGATGAAGCTTTTTGGCACCCGTCTCGAAATGAAGACTTTCCGTGATAAATATGGCGTGAATCCGTGGCCTTATCTCTGGTTTGAGATTCTGTCCTTTATTCTGGCGGGACGTCTCCGCTACGACAAGGGCCGGTTGACCCTGACCGACAAGGGGTGCTATAGCTGGGTCATCATGATGCGGGAATTTTTCACTTCCGTGAATAATTTCCGTGATTTTTGCAGGGAGCAGCTTCCGGAATAAAGTCTTCGCAAAAATCCGAATCTTCCTTCCCTTCCGTAAAAGGGGTGGGTTATCAAATCTTATCTTCCTTCTGTGAAGGAGGAAGAGTTGTTATATCTCCCCTTCTGGATAGGGGCGTGGGTTATAAGATCTTCCCTCCCCTTCAAGGGGAGGGTTAGGGTGGGGATGGGGTGTCCCGACAGGAGATAGTTATGGATGACAGGAAAAGGGAATGGTTGAGGCAATTGCCCAAGATAGACGAACTCCTCCTCGATCTGGAGAAAAAGGGGTTGCTGGAAAGGGCCCCCAGGCCCCTGGTGAAGGAGGCCTGCCGGTCGACGGTCGAGACCTGGCGCCGAAAAATCATGGCCTGGAAAGAGGGAGAGCGGGGATTCTCTCCCCCTTCCACCGCGGGGCTTGCTGAAGAAATTATTCTTAGTATCGAGGGCTTGCATACCTGCCGGCTCCGGCGGGTGATCAACGCTACCGGAGTCATTCTCCACACAAATCTGGGCCGGGCGCCCCTTGCCGCCACTGCTCTGGATCGAATCATCGAGGTCAGCCGTGGTTATTCCAATCTTGAATTCGATCTGGAAAAGGGAGAGCGGGGACTTCGTTATGACCATGTCCGGGATATTATCTGTCGTCTGACCGGGGCGGAAGACGCCCTCGTGGTGAACAACAACGCCGCCGCTGTCCTGCTGGTTCTAAATACCCTGGCCCAGGGAGGCGAGGCGATTGTCTCCCGGGGAGAACTGATTGAAATCGGTGGGGAATTCCGCATTCCTGAGGTGATGGAAAGAAGCGGCGCCCGCCTCCGCGAGGTGGGGGCGACAAACCGGACGCGCCTGAAGGATTATCAACTGGCGATCAACGCCGAAACCCGCCTATTGATGAAGGTTCATACGAGCAATTTCCGGATCATCGGCTTTACCGAAGAAGTGGATCTCAAAGCCCTGGTAGCACTGGGTCATGAGCACGGCATCCCGGTGATGAACGATTTGGGAAGCGGCTGCCTGATTGATCTGGGTTTGCACGGCCTGCAGCGGGAACCGACGGTGGAAGATGTTGTCGCCGCCGGTGTGGATGTGGCGACCTTCAGCGGGGACAAACTCCTTGGCGGTCCCCAGGCCGGCATCATTATCGGCAAAGGGACGATTCTGGAAAAGATCAGGAAAAACCCCCTCAACCGCGCCCTGCGTATCGATAAGCTCACCCTGGCGGCTTTGGAGGCGACGATGATCCTTTACTTGAATCCGGAGCGGGCCAGAAAGGATTTGCGGGTTCTCAAAGCCCTGACGGAGCCTCTGGACGGGGTTGCCGCCCGGGCAAAAAAGCTGCTCCGGAAACTGAGGATGGCCAATCTTGAGGGGATACGCTTTTCTCTGCAAGCAGGAATGTCGGCGGCGGGAGGGGGCTCCCTGCCGGGACAGGAGATTCCCACGCTGTTGGTGGTCATGACGCCGCTGCTCATGTCTGCCGTTCGCTTGGAGGAGAAGCTGAGACGCCTGGATATTCCCATCATTGCCCGGATCGCGGCAACGGATGTCCTCCTGGATATGCGCACCGTGGAAGAGGAGGAATTCAGGTTTATTTTGGAAGGTTTGAAGACGGTAACTTCGGGGTGACGGAAGCTAATAAAATACATCTTTTTGTTGTAGGGGAGGACGAGGCGGGGTTGCGCCTCGATGTCTTCCTCTCCCATCGGCAGGCTTCGCTTTCCCGTTCCCAGACGCCGCGGCTTGTGGCGGCAGGATATGTACTCCTCAACAATAAGCTGCCGAAGGCCGCTTCCCGGCTGAAGCCGGGAGACGAAATTCTGCTGCAACTTCCCGAACCGGCAGATAGCGGCGTTGTTCCCGAGAATATCCCTGTAAATGTGATTTATGAGGATTCGTCCCTCCTGGTGATCGACAAACCCCCCGGTCTGGTGGTTCATCCCGGGGCGGGAAACAGACAAGGCACCCTCGTCAATGCCCTTCTTTACCACTGCCATGATCTTTCAGGGATCGGCGGCGTTCTGAGGCCTGGCATAGTCCACCGTCTCGACAAAGACACGTCCGGACTCATGATTGTGGCCAAATCGGACGAAATTCATCGGACCCTGGCGGAACATTTCGAAGCCCATCAGGTGGAAAAGCATTATCTGGCCCTGGTTTATGGGGACGTCAAGGATGATGAAGGAGTTATAGACCTGCCCGTGGGGAGGCATCCTGTCGAGCGCAAGAAGATGTCCACGCTGAGCCGCCGGGGAAAGACCGCTGTCACCCGCTGGCGGGTCCGGGAAAGATATGGCGTGGCTACCCTGCTTGACGTTGCCATCGAAACGGGCCGGACCCACCAGATTCGTGTCCATCTTACTGCCCTGGGGTATCCCGTCGTGGGGGACAAGATTTATGGAAATCCCAAAAGAATCATGGATATTCATGACCAGACCATCCGTCGCCGTGTCAAGGAAATGACCCGGCAGGCCCTCCATGCCCACCGCATTGTCTTTACCCATCCGGCGACAGGCGAGAAACTCGCTTTTGAGGCGCCCCTTCCCCAGGATATGGACGATCTCTGTAAATTCCTGAGCAACCTGGCCCTGCTTTAGCAATGATGATAAAGGGTATGGAGAATAAAATACAGAAATGCCGACACTTGTCACCCCCACCCTAACCCTCCCCCGTCGAGGGGGAGGGGATTTTTGATTTTTTGAGAGGTCGTCATGCTTGAACTCGTTAAACAAGGCAGCATCGAGTATTTTGCGGCGGCCCCCTGGCGGGCCTATCCCTTTTTAACACATGCCTTTTGTACCCGCCGGGGCGGGGTGAGCGAGGGGGCGTTTGCCAGCCTCAATATGAGCCTGAAGCAGGGCGATAACGATGAAAACATAAGAAAAAACTGGGATTTAGTTGCCGCTGCCTTCGGTGTTTCCATGGAGAATTTTTTTCAAGTTCATCAGGTCCACGGGGACCGCATTCTTACCATTGACGATGCCGCATCCCAAACCTTTGACCCTTGGCCCCGGGAGTACGACGCCATTATTACGAACCGGCCGGGCCTGGCCCTTTGTGTGAAGACGGCCGATTGCGTTCCCGTATTGATGGTTGATACGGAGAAACGAATCGTTGCCGCCGTGCACGCCGGGTGGCGGGGCACAGCCCTGAACATCTCCGGAAAGGTGCTCAGGTTGCTTTCTGACCGATACGGGACAAGATCTCAGGATGTCCAGGCGGCCATCGGCCCCGCCATTGGTGCTTGTTGTTATGAAGTGGATGCTACGGTATATGAGGCGATGGAATCCCAACCGGCAAGAGATGAAATTTTTACCCCCCGGTCAGAGTCTAGATCGGGATCAGGGGCAGGGTCGGGATCGAAGTCGGGTATGGGGACGAAGACCGGGATGAAGACTGAAACGGGGACGGAAGCGGGAATGGCGAAGTGGAAACTGAACCTTGCCCTCGCCAATCGTCATCAGCTTCAAGACCTGGGGGTTCCGGGGGAGAATATCCATAATGCCGATCTGTGTACATCCTGTGCAAGCGAATGGTTCTATTCCCACCGCAAAGAGGGAGGGATAACTGGCAGACTGCTGAATTTCATTATGTTAAATGACAATGGTTGCCATGCTCTCGAAATGGCATCACTCAGGCTTCCACTTCTCCGAGCAGGCACGGATGGGTATTGCTGCCGAAGTAGCTGATATAACGAAGTATCCATTGACAATAGGTCTACTCCGTGCGATAGCCGTAGCGGTGATAACGAAGGACCTCTTGAACCTGGTCCATTAACTTGAGATTTGGATTAGGGCGGAACTTCGGTTTGTTTTCCATGTTCGCTACCTCAATATCGTAATAAGTGGAATTTGCCAAGGCGATTTGTAATAAGTGGAAAATAATCTGGTCATTATTCCGTGTATTGTAGTTTAATATCACAATAAGTGGAAATTTGTTCCATCTATATGGCCTGATATGATGGAATATTTTCCGTCTATTACACTGTTCGCAAGCGCAAAAAAGCAGATTGACATCTGGGAAAAAGGAGGTATGGTGACAGCATGAATATCACTGCAGAAAAAATCGTAACTGATGCAATGGGGCTTCCCCCCGTGCTACGGGCTTTCGTGGCAGAAAAGCTGATAGAGAGCCTTGATGAGTCGGCTGGCCCCCCCTTGTCGGCAAAATGGAAAGAAGAAATCCGCCGACGTTGTGCCGAGCTTGACAGTTCCGCAGGGCATTTACGCGATGCCGACGCGGTCTTCAAGAATGCCTACGCATCGCTAACATGAAGACTGTTGTATTTCAAGCGGATGCTGAAGCCGAGATGATCGAAGCGGCTGCCTATTACGAGGCGCAGCAGTGTGATCTTGGCAGACGGTTTCTGGCTTCGGTGCAGGATTCCATCAACCGCATCGTCATTAATCCCCAGCTTTATCCCATTGCCGAACTCGATGTCCGTCGATGTCTTACACGAACATTTCCTTTTGGCGTTTTGTTTCGAGACCGTCCCGACAAGATCGAAGTGATTGCGGTCATGCATCTACATCGTGATCCCAATTACTGGCAGGAAAGATAAGTTGCGAACAAGGCCGCTTCACCTGACCCTTCACCGCAGGGCGGTTTCTGGCAGGTGATCTTTTCGTTGGCACTCCACTGCGCGGAACGAAGATGGCGAAGTGGAAGCTGAACCTTGCCCTCGCCAATCGTCATCAGCTTCAAGACCTGGGGGTTCCCGGAGAGAATATTCATGATGCCGATCTCTGTACGTCCTGTGCAAGGGAATGGTTCTATTCCCACCGCAAGGAACGGGGGATAACTGGCAGACTGCTTAATTTCATTATGATAAAAGACAATATTCTTTCCTGAAGAAATTTTCTTGACATTATATTTCCAATAGGCTAAAAATACCGGCACTTTCAAAAGGCGCAGGCCAGGTCCTACCGTTTTGGAGAGTTTCCGGCGTTCAGAAGAGCAGACCTTTTGCAATCCACTTTTCTTTATAATCTATCGTTGCATGATACATTCTTATTCGTCACGTCCAGAGGGAAACGCATAATCTGCTAATGGTTATTGACCAGGTCCCGGATGCGACCTCTTCAGGGACTGACAATATAATGATTTTATTTAGGATATCCGCACATGAACATCGAAGACATCAAAAGACTTCCCATCAGTGAACTGGCCAATCTGGCCAAAGACCTCAATGTTGCCGGCTATGGCGGCATGCGCAGGCAGGATCTCATTTTTTCCATCCTTCAGGCCCAAACGGAGAAAAACGGTTTGATATCCGGCTCGGGAGTCCTGGAAATTCTCCCGGATGGTTTCGGATTTCTGCGGGCGGTGGATTACAACTACCTGCCCAGTCCCGACGATATCTATGTCTCGCCGTCCCAGATCCGTCGCTTCAGTCTGCGTACGGGCGACACCATTTCCGGAGAGGTCCGGCCTCCCAAGGAAGGGGAGAAATATTTCGCCCTTCTCAAGGTCGACACGATCAATTATGAGTCTCCCGACGCTTCCCGCGACAAGATTCTCTTTGACAACCTTACGCCTCTCTATCCTGAGGAGAAGCTGAACCTCGAGTCGGATCCGGAGAATTTTTCTACCCGGATTATGGACCTGTTTACCCCTATCGGCAAAGGGCAGCGCGGTCTCATCGTTTCACCGCCCCGGGCGGGCAAGACGATGCTTCTCCAGGATATTGCCCGCAGTATTGCCGCCAATCATAAAGAAGTGATTCTGATGGTTCTCCTGATCGATGAGCGGCCTGAGGAAGTCACAGACATGCAGCGCAGCGTTGAGGGAGAGGTGGTTTCGTCCACCTTCGATGAACCGGCCACCCGCCACGTCCAGGTGGCGGAGATGGTGATCGAAAAGGCGAAAAGGCTGGTGGAGCACAAAAAGGATGTGGTTATTCTTCTCGACAGCATCACCCGGCTGGCCCGGGCCTATAATACCGTTGTCCCGCCGAGCGGCAAGGTTCTCTCCGGAGGCGTCGATTCCAATGCCCTGCATAAACCCAAGCGCTTTTTCGGGGCGGCGCGAAATATTGAAAACGGCGGCAGCCTTACAATCATTTCTACGGCCCTGATCGATACGGGCAGTCGTATGGATGAAGTAATCTTTGAAGAATTCAAGGGCACGGGAAACATGGAACTCCATCTCGACCGCCGCATTGCCGACCGCAGGATATTCCCGGCCTTTGATCTGGTCAGGTCCGGGACGAGAAAAGAGGAACTCCTGATCCCGAAAATAAATCTCAACCGGGTATGGATATTAAGACGGCTCCTGCAGGAAATGAACCCTGTCGACGCCATGGATTTCATCATCGATAAGATTCGCAAGACAGAGAATAACCAGGCATTTCTTGATTCCATGAATCAATAACGACGGTGATTCAAAATATTTCTTGAATTTCTCAACACAATGATTATAATGCGACCCCATTTTCCATGGGAGGAAGGTTGAAAACATGAAGGAAGGCATCCATCCAAAATACGAAGAAACAACCATTACCTGCGTGTGCGGCAATGTTGTTCCAACTCGGTCGACCAAAAAGGATATCAAGGTGGAAATCTGTTCCCAATGTCATCCGTTTATGACCGGGAAGCAGAAGCTTATGGACACCGCGGGGAGAGTTGAACGCTTCAACAAGAAGTATGCAGGCTTAGGAAATAAGAAGGATAGCTGATTAATTTCCGATCGCCATGAACGAAGGACCAACCGTTCGCTCATGATCATGTCCAGCGCCGGTAACGAATTTCCCGCCCTGATCCTATTATGGGTCTCCGTATCTCATCGTGCAGGTCGGTCTCTGCGCCTCTGTGGTTCTGTGAGCTCTATTCCCCTTTATTTTCGGCATATTAAACGTATCAACAAATAGCTGCCCTGTGATCTTTGCACAACCGTAGAAAAATGGTTCGCAAACGGTGAATTGGATGTTTTTCATCGTTCCGAGATGGAGTTAATAATCATTTATTTAATCATAATTATTTGCCAATGTATAAAAAACTGAAGGAAATTGATAGTAGATTCGATGAGTTGCAGGGATTCTTAAGCGATGGTGAAGTCGTTGCCAAACCTGCGCTCTATCAGAAATACGCCAAAGAACATTCCGATCTTCACGATCTGGTCGAGGTATACCGTGCCCATGAAGATACCAGATTGAGGATTGAAGAAGGTCAAAAGATTCTGAAAGAAAATGACGAGGAACTCAAGGAGATTGTCAAGGAGGAGATGCCGCTGCTGAAGCAGCAGCTCGAAGAACTTGGCAACCGCTTGAAGATCCTGCTCCTTCCCCGGGACCCGAATGACGAGAAGAATGTGCTCCTCGAAATCAGGGCGGGAACAGGAGGCGACGAAGCAGCGCTGTTCGTGGGCGACCTTTTTCGCATGTACGGCCGGTACGCGGAAAGATGTGACTGGAAAGTTGAAGTCATCAGCCATTCACCCGCAGGAGGGATGGGGGGATTTAAAGAAATCATCGCCCTGATCGAAGGAAAAGGGGCCTACAGCAGGTTGAAATATGAAAGCGGCGTCCACCGGGTGCAGCGGGTTCCGGTAACAGAAGCCCAGGGGCGTATTCACACTTCGGCGGTTACGGTGGCGATTCTACCTGAGGCGGAAGAGGTTGATATTTCCATCGATCCCAGTGAGCTGAGGATAGATGTTTTCCACTCCAGCGGTCATGGCGGCCAATCCGTCAATACGACCGATTCCGCGGTTCGTATTACCCATCTCCCTACGGGCATGGTTGTGTCCTGCCAGGATGAGAAATCCCAGTTGAAGAACAAGCATAAGGCCATGAAGGTTCTGAGGGCGAGGCTTCTGGATGGCATGATCCAGAGACAGAACGCCGAGATCTCCCAGACAAGAAAGAATCAGGTGGGAAGCGGGGACCGGAGCGAGCGGATCAGGACCTATAATTATCCCCAGGGCCGGGTAACGGATCATCGCATCGGACTAACCATGTATAACCTGGAGAATTTTCTTGACGGCGAGATCCAGATGTTCATTGACTCTCTGAGCGCAAATTTCCAGGCAGCGGCCCTTGGTCAGTCTGCTTAATGCTTAAGGAAATGAAGCAGATTTGACTGCGGGCATGGACATTAGAGAGCTTTGCATAACCGCAGAAAAATGGTTCGCAAGCAGCGAATCAAATGTTTTTCGCCGGTCCGTGATTTAATTTAAGATCAGGTAATCACTCATAATTATATGTATACCAACAAGAAGCGAAAAAGATTTTTGAGCTGCGGCGAAGCCATTTTTCAAAGGTCTCATTAATGAATTATTTATGACAGTACAGGGGTGCCTCGAGGAGGCGGTAAAGGTTCTCCGCAAGGCTGGAATAGTCTCTCCTCGACTTGACGCCGAGGTGCTGCTGTGTCATGTACTGCACGTGGACCGGGCGCAGCTCCTGATGCGGGGTCATTCCATGATGACGGATCAGCAATCGCGCTGCTTCCGGGAGTTGGTGGCCCGTCGGGAGGCTAATGAGCCCGTGGCTTATATTGTCGGGGAGAAGGAATTCTGGTCTCTTCCTTTTTATGTGAATCAACATGTCCTCATTCCCCGTCCGGAGACGGAAATCCTGGTGGAAGAGGTCTTGAGGATACTGCCCGGGATTGAGCGCCGTCCGGCCAGGGTTCTTGAAATCGGGGTAGGCAGCGGCGCCATAAGTGTTGCCCTGGCGGCGTCGCAGGAGGACGTGCAGGTGGTTGGGACGGACATATCCTCGGAAGCGATCGCGGTGGCCCGACTGAACGCTGCTAACGCGGGCGTCGCCGGGAGGATCCGTTTTCTTGTCGGATCCCTTTTCGCAGACCTTTCCGGGGTCTTTGATGTAATCGTCTCCAATCCACCTTATATTTCCGATGAAGAATTCCTTACCCTCCCTGTGGACGTAAGGAAATTTGAACCCCCGGAGGCCCTGCGGGGAGGACCGGATGGGGTTTCCCTGCACCGGAAAATCATCAACGAAGCCTTGCCGTATCTCGAAGCCGGGGGGTACCTCATTATGGAAATGGGGGCCGGACAGCGGGGGCAACTTGAGGAACTGTTGCAAAAAACAGGTTCATATGCAAACATAACGTGCCGACAGGACTATGCCGGTTGTGATCGGTTGATCCTGGCAAGGAGAATATAAACGTGGACAAGATACTTATTACGGGCGGGCAGCGACTGGAAGGGGAAATTGAGAACAGCGGCGCCAAGAATGCAGCGTTGCCGATCATAGCAGCCTCCCTGCTGACAAAGGGTTGGAATACCTTTCATAACATTCCCGATCTTGTGGACATCAAAACCATCAAAAAGCTGCTGGGAAGCTTCGGGGTTGTCTGCACGGAGGAGGAAGGTACGCTCCGGATCAATGCCGAGGATATTCAATCATGTACGGCCGCCTATGACCTGGTGCGCACGATGAGGGCGTCGGTCCTTGTGCTGGGGCCATTGGTCGCCCGCCTGGGAGAAGCCCATGTCTCCCTTCCCGGCGGCTGCGCTATTGGCGCCCGGCCGGTCAATCTCCATATCCGCGCCCTCCAGGACATGGGTGCGGAAGTGGATCTGAAAGACGGCTATGTGATCGCCAAGGCGAGGCGCTTAAAAGGAGCCAACATCTATTTCGATATAATCACGGTAACGGGCACGGAGAATATCATGATGGCCGCCGCCCTGGCAGATGGAACGACGCTGCTGAAAAACGCCGCCCGGGAACCGGAGGTGGTAAATCTTGCGGAGATCCTCAATGGCATGGGGGCGAGGATTACCGGCGCCGGGACGGACGTGATTCGCATCGACGGCGTATCGTCGCTCCATCCGGTGGAGGGGACAATCATTTCCGATCGCATCGAGGCAGGGACCTTCATGATCGCCGCTGGAATCACGGGTGGAGACATCTGTATCAGAAACTGTCACCCCGGCCATCACGACGCCCTGATTGCAAAGCTCCGTGACGCGGGAATGGAGATGGTCGTGGAAAATCGCTTGATCCGGGCAATCGCTAACGGACGGCCCCGGAGCGTGGATGTCAAGACTCTGGCCTATCCTGGGTTTCCTACGGATCTCCAGGCCCAGATCATGTCCCTCATGACTGTAGCGAGCGGTCTCAGCGTGATGACGGAAACGATTTTCGAAAACCGTTTCATGCACGTTTCTGAATTGATGCGCATGGGCGCCGAAATTGCCGTTCAGGGACACAGCGCCATCGTCAAGGGGATTCCGAATCTTCATGGCGCCCCGGTCATGGCAACGGACCTGCGGGCCTCGGCGTCATTGATCCTCGCCGGTCTGGCGGCGGAGGGCAGAACGGAACTTTCGCGGGTTTATCACCTTGATCGCGGTTATGAGCGGATCGAGGAAAAATTTTCCCGCCTGGGGGCAGCGATAGAGCGGGTGAAGGCCTGACGCGTTCGCAAAGAGCTTACCACCGCCGTCACCCCAGCGGAAGCTGTGGTCCAGACGTCGTCCCGGCGAAAGCCGGGAACCATGAACATATTACTGGATTCCGGATCAAGTCCGGAATGACAAACGTTAGCACCTAAGGTTTTTTGCGAGCTTGTCAATTACAAACATTTAGAGGAGCATTTTCAAGTGAGAGTAATCAGGACGGACGAGGCAATCTTTGAAGAGGTCTTTCAGGAGATCATGAATCGTGGTGGTGGCTCTGATCCGGCCCTGCGCGCCATAGTGGAAAACATTTTGCGGGATGTGGCCGCAAGAGGCGATGCCGCCCTGTTTGAATATACAGCGAAGTTCGATGGATATGCCTTGACTCCCGAGACGGTTCAGGCGTCGCCGGAAGAGATCAGGGAAGCGGCCGCCCTTGTCGATCCCGATGATGCTGCCGTCCTTCAACTTGCCGCGGTGCGGATTGAGAAATTTCACCGGTCCCAGATCGTAAAGGACTGGGAAGATGAATCGGAAATAGGCGTACGGATCGGACAGCGGATTACGCCCCTGGAGAAGGCAGGTATTTATGTCCCCGGAGGGCTTGCCTCCTATCCATCGACGGTGCTCATGGCGGCCATCCCGGCCCGGATCGCGGGAGTAATGGAGATTGTTGCGGTGACGCCGCTGCGACAGGGGATGATTAATCCGCTGGTTGCCCTGGCCATGGAGCTGGGGGGGGTAACCAGGATTTACAAGGTTGGCGGCGCCCAGGCCATTGGGGCGCTCACCTATGGAACCGCATCCATTCCCCGGGTCGATAAGATTGTCGGGCCCGGCAATGCCTACGTTGCCACGGCAAAACAACTGGTCTATGGGCAGGTGGACATTGATATGATTGCCGGTCCGAGTGAGGTGCTGGTCATCTGTGACCATACGGCGCCGGTTGGTTTTGTGGCCGCCGATCTCCTTGCCCAGGCGGAACATGACGACATGGCCAGCGCTGTAGTTTTGACCACCGATGAGGATATGGCCCAGAGGATTGTTGCCGAAGTTTATCGGCAGCTTGAAGATTTGCCGAGAGCGGCGATTGTCCGCCGGTCGATCGACCGCTATGGCGCCGTGCTGGTAACGGAGGATCTTGGGGAAGCGGTGCGATTGGCCAACCGCTTTGCCCCGGAGCATCTGGAGCTGATGGTGGAGAATCCCGAGGAACTCTTACCCGGAATAACCCACGCAGGGGCTGTATTCCTCGGACAATACACCCCGGAGGCCCTCGGGGACTATATGGCCGGGCCCAATCACATCCTCCCCACCGGAGGCACAGCCAGATTCTCTTCTCCCCTGGGAGTTTATGATTTTGTCAAAAGGACCAGCATCCTCTCCTTTACCCGGGAGGCCTTTCATCGCTACGGCCGCCAGACGGAAAGATTCGCCGCCCTGGAGGGGCTCGCCGCCCACGGCAGATCCATAACCGTAAGAATGTAAATATGCCTTGACAAAATGGCCCGTTTGATTAATATGTCCCCTGCATTTTGGGGATTGCGGGCGTAATTCAGCGGTAGAATGTCAGCTTCCCAAGCTGGACGTCGAGGGTTCGATCCCCTTCGCCCGCTCCATTTTAATTTCCCCGAATGCCCTTGATTTTTGCTTGCATTTACCTTGCAGTTATGTTAGCTGGGGGTCAACATTATCGTTGAATTTCTGACGAGTGGGCTATTGCCCACTTTTTTTTTCCGCAAAGAATGGGCTTTTTAAGAAAAAATTACGAAAACCGTATCTGGGAAATAACAGAGCCCGCGATCCAATCGGAGGGAATGGAGCTCGTTTGCGTAGAGTGCCTCCAGATGAAATCGCGATGGATTGTTCGTCTATACATCGACAAGGACGGGGGAGTGAATATTGATGATTGCGCCTTGATCAGCGACCGGATAGGCGACCTCCTCGATGTGAACGATGTTCCTCCTGAGGCCTATACCCTGGAAATATCCTCTCCCGGTCTGGACCGACCCCTTGTTAAGGATAAGGATTTTATCAGGTTCATCGGGCGCCCGGTGCTCATCCAGACGGAATATAAAATCGACGGCATCAGGAATTTCAAGGGTCTCCTGAAAGATTACCAGATAGGTGAAGACGGGGGAAAGACTATCATCCTGGATTTGTCGGGAAAGATTTTCAATGTTCCCAGGGAAGCGGTGATCAAGGCCCATCTTGAAGGCCAAATTTAAGAAAAATCATCCATATTGTGATGAATGGAGGAAGAGGGCATGTTTTCGGAGCTAAAAAGGCTGGTCGAGCAGATGAGCAAGGACAGGGGTATCGAGAAGGAGATCATTATCGAAGCCCTCGAGGCGGCCATGCTGAACGCTGCAAGAAAGAAAATGGGACCCCATGTCGAAATCGAGTCCCACTATAACGAAGAAGCCGGCGAAATTGAGGTATTTCAATTCAAAAAAGTGGAAGAAAAGGTAACGGATCCGGATATGCAAATATCCCTGGCTGAAGCGTGCGAGATGGATGAGGAAGTGGAACCTGGAGACAGCCTCGGCATGAAGGTTGACACTTCTACATTTGGCCGCATTGCCGTCCAGACAGCCAAGCAGATTATCATCCAGCGGGTTAAAGATGCGGAACGGGACAATGTTTATGAGGAATACAAGGACCGCAAGATGCAGCTTGTCAACGGCTTTGTCCAGAGATTTGAAGGCGGCAGCATTATTGTCAATCTTGGCCGTTCGGAAGGTGTAATCCCCGTGTCGGAGCAGATCTTCCGGGAAGTTTACAAGCGGGGCGAGCGGATCCGTTCATTTATCTGTGATGTCAAGAGGATATCAAAAGGGCCCCAGATCATCCTTTCCCGAACCCATCCGGCGTTTTTGAAAGCCTTATTCGAAGTAGAAGTTCCTGAAATATCAGAGGGCTTGATTGAGATTGTCAGCGTTGCCAGAGAACCGGGGAAGCGGGCAAAGATTGCCGTTAAGAGCAAGGATAAAGATATTGATCCGGTCGGCGCCTGTGTCGGCATGAGGGGTTCCCGGGTCCAGAGCGTAGTTCAGGAATTGCGGGGGGAAAAGATTGATATCGTTCCCTTTTCCGATGATCCCGCCAAGTACGTTTACGCGGCCCTGTCGCCTGCCAAGGTTGCTCGTGTGCTCATTGATGAGGAAAATCGGGGGATGGAGGTCATCGTTCCCGATGACCAGCTTTCATTGGCAATCGGCAGAAATGGACAGAATGTCCGTTTGGCGGTCAAACTGACAGGGTGGAAAATAGATGTCAAAAGCGAGTCTTCTTCAGCCCAGCAGGAGGAAGACAGCCGCACCGACCTGATGGCCCTGCCGGACATGAGTGAGACGATTGCCGAGGGCCTCCTCAAGGAAGGAATCAAGAGCCTGACCATGATCGCTGCGGTGGACGTGGAAACGCTTATGGCGGTTCCCGGGGTGAACAGAGAGCAGGCCGACGTTTGGGTGCAGGCGGCGATGCGTATGATTGAGGAAGCCGCCGCCGCGGGAAAGTGATAATCTGTCAAGGATGAATATACAAAAAAGTTCAATGGTTGACCACGTTGTAGCGAGGGAATCAGTCATGTCAAAAATGAGAGTTTACGAATTGGCCAAGGAATTGGGGGTCGATAACAAAGATTTAATTGCCCGTCTGGAAAAGATGGGTATTTCGGTAAAGTCCCACTCAAGCACCCTCGAAGACAGCGAGGTGGAGAGGGTGAAAAGGGATTATTCAGCCGCTGAACCCCACGAGGTGGTAGAGAAACGGGTCAAAACTACGGTTATCAGAAGAAGGGCGGTGCGGACCACGGTTGAAGAGGAGGCGCCGGTAGCGGTAGCGGAGCCTGCTCCCGTGGCAGCGGAAGCAGAGGTAAGCAAGGACAAACCCGTATCCGAGCCCGCTCATGAACCCGCAGTGGAGATTGTCGTTTCCGCTGAAATTGGCAGGGAGCTAAAGGAAGGGAAAGCTGTTGAAGAAAAGGTTTCGGAAGAGAAGGTTGTATCGCCCCCGATCCCTCAAGAGCCGCCCCCCCCCCCCCCCCCCCCCCCCCCCCACCCCCCCCCCCCCCCCCCAGCCGCCCCCCCCCCCGAAACACAAAAAAGA
>Ga0074199_1000148_pt1 | contig 143947 bp, 114 predicted proteins | sample EPASupsiteSAE347_FD_64528 | JGI IMG/M metagenome (GOLD analysis project Ga0074199, IMG submission 64528) | Bioremediated contaminated groundwater from EPA Superfund site, New Mexico - Sample SAE3-47 | ecosystem: Environmental > Aquatic > Deep subsurface > Groundwater > Contaminated ... | reverse complement strand
AGGCAGTAATTCTTTCCAATGATTTAGAAAGTGAACTGGTTGCTTATTGAAATCGGATAATGGTTATCTGATTTCAATAAGCAAGCATCTTCGCAAAATCGGAGTTCTCGGACAAGCTCCTAGACGGACATCGGTAGACCGGGGCTATTGCGGCTGTCGACGGGGTTGCGGCAATGAAGCCGAGGCGACCGCGGCGAGCCCACGCAACGGGCTGAAGTTGTAAGCCATTTGGATGCACTCCTTATTGTAACTATTCAATTATGTTCTAGTTTCAGGAAAACAAAGCCAACTCTCCCAGTCGATGCAAGGAAGGCTTCCATTATGGAAAAGAGTTGACGCAACTCAGCCCCCTACGGTAGTATACGGGCACTGATAAGGAATCCCAGCCTGCCGCCAGGCCAGCGGCTGCCAGGCATAGCCCGAAAAGCACCTGATAAGATAAGTCCTCGGATAGGTTTTCTATGGAACTTCCGTGCCGCAATCGCGGCGATGAGTTGCTCCGTGCGGGCGAGATGATCGATTTGCGGCTTCGGCTGCGGAAAACTGCCGCCAGGCACGATTTAACGACTGTTATCGTTAACGCATTCGATCATCGCACGCGGACGCTGCCCTTTCTATATGCCGACAATAGAATGGCCCCTGCAGGAGTGAGGGCTATTGGCGCCGCCATGGCCGACATCGGGTGTCACAAGACCCGAATCGTGCTGCAGCAGTGGAACAGGAACTTCAAGCCTTCGCACATGAAGTTGGACGGAAGGGTCCCCGATGTCCTCATGGTCTCCAGCATGCACTTGAACTCAAGGCCGTGTGAGGCTCTGGTCCGGGACGCCTGTCGAATCGACGCCTCGCGCCGGCCGCTCATCATTGCGGGCGGCCCCAAGATGTTTTATGCCCCCTGGAGCCTTTTCAGCACCGGTGATAACGACCCGTGGGGCGTCGACGTTGCGGTGACGGGAGAAGAATATGTGCTATTGAGCCTGCTGGAGGTGTTGTTGTCGGTTCGCGCCGGAAACGAGCCGCTGAGATCGGCTTTTCACCGCGCCCGCAGCAGCGGGGCGTTGGATGGTGTGCCCGGCCTGGTCTATGCAAGGGCCGGAGCAAGAGGCGTACCGGAGGAACTGGTGGATACGGGGATTCAACGTCTGTTGGGCGACCTTGACGAGTTGCCGCACCCCGTTCTGGGATACCAGCTTCTGGAACCGCCGAGCAAGCTCACCACACTGGCATCGAAGGCACTTGCCGCCAACGTAGTCCGCAAACATACGCGGATCGCGTCGATCGTTCTGACTCAGGGGTGCCGCTTCAGTTGTCCGTTCTGCCCCATTCCCGCCTACAATCAACGCCAGTTGCGCGCCAAGAGCGGCGAGCGCATCGCAGAAGAGATCGGTCAAATCTACAGTACGTACGACATCCGGCTCTTCTTCGGTACGGACGATAACTTTTTCGCCGACAGGCAGCGGGCGCTGGAGATCGTCGAGACTCTAGCCCGCAGGGTAGATGCAGGCTCCAGACCGCACTGCAAGGTCCGCTGGGGCACGGAGGCGACGATTCATGACACGCTGGAAATGAGAGACCAGCTTTCCACGGTGCGCAAGGCGGGGCTCATGGCGCTCTGGCTCGGCGTCGAGGACATGAGCGGGAATCTGGTCAGAAAAGGCCAAAGCGCCGACCGGACTATCGAGGCATTCTCCCTGCTGAGGCAAAGCGGTATCTTCCCGATCCCCATGCTCATGCACCACGACTCGCAGCCGCTTCTCTCGGTGCGCGGGAAACACGGGCTCCTCAACCAATTGCACGCGTTGCGCAAGGCCGGAGCCGTCTTTATGCAGGTGACGATGCTCACTCCGTCACCCGGCTCAAAATCGTATGAAGAAGCCTTCACATCGGGCCTTGCAATTGAGAGCGTTAGCGGCTTTCCTGTCGAATCTGCATTGGAGAACGGCATAAACGTGGTTGCCTCCCGGCACCCGCGCCCGTGGGTCAAGCAATTGAACCTGCTGACGGCGTATGTTTACTTTTTCAACCCACTGAGGTTCCTGGCGGCGTTGGTTCGTTCCAAGAGCAGTATCCCGCTGGCGGACCGGAAGACGTGGCCTCCACCGGGGACCGTTGAGAATCTTACCGTACGCCAGGAATCCGTCCGCCGCTGGGAACGAAAACTGAAGGCGCACCTGGGTGATGCCGCCGTGCAGTTGTTCGGCATATTCGGTCTTGTTCCGACGATTCGCCGGACGGCTGGCTGGGCTTTGAGGCTCATGCTCGGCGACATCAAACGCTATAGAAAAGCGCCCTCCAGCCCAATTCCGATGCGGAGCGCAGACGGCGGACGGGCAAGCCATGACCCGCCGGACGCCTCGCTTCCACCATTGAGACGGGAGGCCCCGGCTCCTGCAGAAGAAAACCCCTGCTAGGAGCTTGTCCGAGAATAGGTAACCATTCTATTGTTAAGTAACCTAACAATGTGGCCAGCAATTCTCCGTGCCGAAATGGCTTCGAAAAGCCCCGGCACGATCTTTCTTTCGGACCCCTGTGACTACGCGAATTCCCAAAGCTTTCTCAGAGCGATCCTGGTGTGTTTTCGGGAATTGCTGAAATATGGCACATAAATATTGACAATTTATTATAATATCTATAGAATCATATTGGCTTAACAAAGGAGAACACACGAAGATGCGGATTCCTTTCAAGAATGCTCCTATAGAATTCAATCAGAGATTGCTATACCCTTCGTGCATTTTCGATTTGCTGCCAAAGGATCATGACTGCTTCGTTTTGGATGACCTTTTCAAGCAAATTGATATATCGATCGTTGAGGGGAACTACAGCTATATAGGCCAGAATGCATATAACCCTCGCATAATCCTTGGCATAATGATTTACGCATATAGCCATGGTTTATTCAGTTCACGCCAGATAGAGAAGAGATGTCATCAAGACCTGGCTTTTATGTATATTTCTCATCTTGGCTGCCCTAACTTTAGAGTATTGAGTGATTTTCGTAAGAACAATTTTCAACTTTTGGCCGACAGCTTCAAACAGAGCGCTTTGCTCGCAAAAAAACTTGGGATGGTTTCGTTTGGTCATGTGAGTTTGGATGGATCTAAATTCAAGGCCAATTCTTCTAAGCATAAGGCTATGAGTTATGAGTTCCTCAAGAAGCGAGAAGAGGAATTGGTTAATGAGATAAAAGAGTTGATAAACCAAGCTAAAGAGTGTGATCAAGCAGAAGACGATCGGCATCAGGATAAGACAGGGTTTGAAATTCCCGAAGAACTGAAGGTCAAAGAAAAGCGACTAGCCAAGATTCAGGAAGCCAAACAGGCATTGGAGGCAAGAGAACAAGAACTGAATCCGAACAAGAAGATTGCGGACGCCAAGCAGATCAGTTTTGCAGACAAAGAATCACGGATCATGGGCAAGAAAGGCCAGTATGAGTACGCCTACAATGCTCAAATCAGCGTCGACGAAAAGTCTCAGATCATAGTGGGACAGCACCTGAGTCAAAATGCCAATGACAAAACCGAGGTTGAACCTGCACTTGAGCAGATTCATGAGACAATGAGCGAACTTCCCGATAAGATTAGCAGTGACAATGGCTATCTATCGGGATCCAACCTGGAAAAACTTAACGAATCTGGAGTGGATGCTTACGTCGCCACGGGTAGGGAAAACAAGAAGGACAACAAACCTGTGGATGAGTGCAACCGTGAGATCAAGAAGGCTGATTTCGAATACGACAGTGAGAGAGATTGTTTCATCTGTCCTGGTGGCCAAATGTTGGATATTAGGAGCAAAGGTGAAGCTGGCAATTGGATTTACCAGGCACGGAAAGAAGCTTGTGAACAATGCATGTACAGATGGCGGTGCTGTAAGTCAGGAAAAGGAGAGCCACGGACGATCAACACCGACGACATGGAACCATTGCGACAGCATATGATTGAGAAAATGAGGCAGCAAAGCTCTAAAGAAGTCTACAAGAAGCGGAAGGTAATAGTCGAGCCAGTCTTTGGTCAGATAAAGAACGGTGGCTTTCGAGGATTCCTCCTGCGTGGTCATCGAAAAGCAAGCGGTGAATTCTCACTTGTCTGCTGCGCCCACAACCTTATGAAGATTGCACGTGCACTTCTTAGGGGAGAAGTGCGCCTTGAAACAGGAAAAATGGAGGCTACAATGGCATAAGAGGGAGGGAATCTCCCTTTTTTTCTTCACAAAAAGACCTGAGGCAGTAATTCTTTCCAATGATTTAGAAAGTGAACTGGTTGCTTATTGAAATCGGATAATGGTTATCTGATTTCAATAAGCAAGCATCTTCGCAAAATCGGAGTTCTCGGACAAGCTCCTAGTATCCGATCTCCGCTGCTCCGGGACGCAGGGTCAGCATTTCCCGGCAAGGCGTGAAGGTGTTCACCTTTGTGAACCTGCTTCCCAAGATATCGCCGGTGTACCAGCAGGTCCCCGCTCCGGGTGGCATCGGTCGCATTCACCACACGAAAGTGGACCATTCGCAATCGAACGGACCTTGGACTGATCGTAATCGCCCGGTGGGTCAATCCCGTCCTTCGGAGCTGGCTAAATTACTACGGACGCTTCTATCCGTCGGCCATGAATTCGGTTTGGAGGCATTTCAATCAGACGTTGATTGCCTGGGCCATGAGGAAGTTTCAGAAGCTCAAGCGACGCAAGACCGCAGCCGGGCACTTCCTTGCGGCTGTTGCGAAAGGGGAACCACATCTGTTTGTTCACTGGAAAGGGACGATGTGCGCGCTTGCTTGACGGGAGCTGTGTGAGTCGAGAGGCTCCCGCACCGTTCTGAGAGGGGCTGGGGATGAGATTCCCGCGGTCTACTCACCCCCTGGACGGTTACCGCTAATCCGCGATGAGCCAGGAAAACTATGGGAGTCTTGCCATGAGAATTTGCTGTCAATGCGGGTCCATGGGCTGGACATGCCTGTAAGATCAGGCTATCATAGATTCAAAATAACCTCGAGAAGGAGGTAATGTGGAAGAACAGTCAGAAACGTCGAAAAATGACCAGGGAGATGCATGGGGGCCCAGGAAAAACATAAAACCTTTAGATATTCTTTTAGTGAATGCAAGCTTTGGCCGTAGGCATCTTGATGCTGTTGTGGCAAGAATGCCTAATATTGGCCTTCTTTCCCTGGCAAGTTTTTGTCTGTCCAATGATATTACCGTCGAGCTACTGGACACTGATTTGAAGCAGATGGGCAGGGATGAAATTCAAGCCTATGCCAATGCAGTGACATTGACACCAAAATATATCGGTGTTTCTTCAACCACAATAACGATATACGAAGCCCTGGATATCTGCGAGATATTTAAGTCCAGGTTTCCGGAGACTGTTATCATAGTGGGCGGAGCTCATGCTTCCGTCATGCCCGAACATGTGCTTGCCTCTCCTTATGTAGATATTGTTGTAAGGCGGGAAGGTGAATTTGCCTTGCTGGAATTGATTAAAACGCGCCTTCCTCTCGAGCAGATTGCCGGTCTTTCCTTCAAACGAAATGGTGAAATCGTTCATAATTCCGATAGGGAACTTCTGCGAGATCTTGATTTGCTTCCTCTGCCTGCCTATCACCTGATTGACATAGGCAAATGCAGGCCAAGTTTGTGTTGCTATAAAAGACTCCCTGCTGTGCCAGTCCTTACTTCCAAGGGTTGCACTGGAAATTGTAGCTTTTGTGGAACCCATGTATTCGGCAGAGGAATCAGATTTAAGTCTCCTGAACGGGTTATAGAGGAGTTGGCCTATCTGATCAAAAACTATAATGTACAAGAGTTCGTTTTTTACGATGATGTGTTCTCAGCCTCGAAGGCGCGTACTATTGATATATGCAACATGATTATCAATAGTGGATGGGATATTACCTGGAGCTGTTTATGTCGTGCAGATCAGACACCACGCGACTTGCTATTAAGGATGAAAGAGGCCGGTTGCCACATTATTAGCTATGGTGTTGAGAGTGCTGATGAAGGAATTCTTGCTACTATGAACAAGAGGATCGATCTGTCGACCGTTGAAGAGACTGTGCAAAATTGCAAGGAATTGGGTATCGAACAGAGGTTGGCGTTCATGTTTGGCACTCCAGGCGAAACCTTGGAGACTATGAGGCGAACCTTCGAATTTGCCAAACGATTAGACCCGACGTACGCTGTTTTTAACGTTACAACGCCTTTCCCAGGCTCGGAGATGTTCATTTCCTGTGAGCACAAAGGTGCTTTCATCAGCAAAGACTGGAGAAGGTTTGACGGTTCGGAGTCCTTGTTGAAACTATCAACGGTGACAAAACAGGAGGTAGAGCAGTACTGCTCCATGGCGCGCGAATATTTTCTCAACCGCCACAGTGAAAAGCAGTCGAGGGAAACAGCCGCGCGGAGCTTCTCTCAAACTGCTTGCCCTGGTGCGGAAAAAGGGCCTGGATGCTATAGCTTGAGAGTGAAATAATAGCGAGGTATGTATGGCAGAAACTCAGTCAATAGAAAAAATAGGAAAAGAAATGCTCCGCAGATATCTGACCGCTGCCGGACGTAAGGTAGAAGACTCTGATGTCCGCACATTCGATTTGATAGTGGACGGCAACTACGCAGAGCTAAAGGCCAAACAGAATTCTTGGGATAAATTCGATTTTATAAGCCTTACTAAGAACCAGAAAGAGGCCCTGGGCACTAAGCTCAAGACGATATTCCTGGTCCTAAACGTCAGCCAACCTGAACAAGTAGAAGTTGTCGAGATTAATGCCGATGACCTTTTGAAGTGCAAATGTCAAGAGATAACGCATTACGAATGGAACAGGGGCGATGTACAACACCTCAGGTATAGACCATGGGAGCGTAGATAGCCTGGCTGGCAAAGCATAACTCTCTACATATACCCGACAAAACTCCTGTTGGAAAATCGAGTCCACACCTCTGGCGTCATGCGTCTGGGCAAAACCATCCATCCAATCCGCGAGACCCGAATGCAACCGCGCCTCCGCCTTGGTGCGGGATTGATTACGGCGACGCGAAAGCAAAACCGGCAGAGCAGGGATCATGGATTATCGATTCTTTCTCCCCCCAAAACGCCTTCCCTCTGCAAATCGAAACGGCTGCTACCGCCCCCCTCCCGAAGCGGGTCGCTCGTTGATCGCCGAGACGATGCTGCATGGGGCTCGTTCCATTGGCAACATCCATGCCCCTGCTTTTACCGGTCAGCTTCCGGTTTGGTTCTGTAGATCTCCCTACAAAACCATGCCGCGCGTTTGCGCAACATTCACACCGCAGCCATTGTAAAGATTTTCCCGGGCAACTTTACGATGAAGGATACTCTCGAATCGTTGCCAAACAATCGGTGGAACGATGTATTTCCCGTCAGGTGAATCATGTATTTTGGAAATTTGACGGCGGCTCTTTCCATCGGCCATGGCTCAGGCGGGTCAGTCCATGGATGTTTCCGCGTTTTGACCGCTTCGAGCCGGTCAACCCTGCAACGGCGCCGGAACGGGGTCAAACACGAAGAGGCGAATAGACTTCGGCGCATGGCCTTAATGTTGCTAAAAAAATCTGTGTATGGTAAGAAATCTGCGGGTTTTTGAAGCCTGAACAATCAGCGTATCGAATGCGTAACCGGGTGGCGGGTGGCCAGAGCGGGATTCGCAGGGTTTTACTAGAGAAAAGGTTGACCTATGGAGCCGAAATACATACCCAAAAGTATCGAAAGCAAGTGGCAGGCATACTGGGATCGGGAGAAGCTTTTCGAGGTCGGGGAAGACCCCTCGCGCGAAAAGTTTTATCTGTTGGAGATGTTCCCGTATCCCTCCGGCCGTATTCACATGGGGCACGTCAGGAATTATTCCATCGGGGACGTCGTTGCGAGATTTCTCAGGATGCAGGGCTTCAATGTGCTGCACCCCATGGGATGGGACGCTTTCGGTATGCCCGCGGAAAACGCCGCCATCAAAGCGAAGACGCACCCGGCCAAATGGACCTACGACAACATCGACTATATGCGCGGGCAGTTGAAGAAGCTGGGGTTTTCCTACGATTGGTCCCGCGAATTCGCCACGTGCGACGTTTCCTACTATCGCTGGGAGCAGCTTTTTTTCGTCAGGATGTACGAGCAGGGTCTGGCATATAGAAAGAGTTCCTACGTCAACTGGTGCAATTCGTGCCAGACGGTCCTCGCCAACGAGCAGGTGGAAGGGGGGACCTGCTGGCGTTGCGACCAGCCCGTCGTGCAGAAAGAAATGGAACAGTGGTTCTTCAAAATAACGGATTACGTGGAGGAACTGCTCGACTACACTTCGAAACTTCCCGGCTGGCCCGAAAGGGTGCTCACCATGCAGCAGAACTGGATCGGGAAGAGCTTCGGGAGCCAGATTTTCTTCCCGCTCGCCGCGGGGGGTGGACAGATCGAGGTCTTTACCACTCGGGCGGACACCCTGTTTGGCGCCACCTTCATGAGCATCGCTCCCGAGCACCCGCTGGCGCCTGCACTGTCCCGAGGAACGCCCCAGCAGGAAGCCGTTCTCCAGTTCATCGAAAAGGCGAAACAGGCCAAACGGAGCGACCGGGTCGCCGATCTGCTCGAAAAGGAGGGCGTTTTTACGGGAAGTTACTGCATCAACCCGGCGACTCGTGAAAAGATGCCTGTTTATGTTGCCAACTTCGTGGTGATGGAATACGGGAGCGGGGCCGTCATGGCCGTTCCCGCCCATGACCAGCGCGATTTCGAGTTCGCTAAAAAATACGGGCTTCCCATCAAAGTTGTGATCGAGCCCGAAGAGGCCGACAATCCTCTCCATGCGGACGAACTCACCGCCGCCTTCGAGGACGACGGCATCTTGGCGAATTCCGGCTCCTTCAGCGGAATGGATTCCGCCAGGGCAAGAACCGCCATCACTTCCGCTCTGGGCGAAAGAGGCCTGGCAAGGAAAACCGTCCAGTATCGGCTGCGGGACTGGGGAATCTCCCGGCAACGGTACTGGGGGGCTCCGATACCCGTCATCTACTGCGATCGTTGCGGGGTGGTTCCCGTCCCGGAGAAGGATTTGCCCGTGGTTCTTCCGACGGATCTCGAAATTCCGCCAAACGGCGCCTCGCCTCTTCCCCTGCACGAACCGTTTTACAAGACCGTTTGCCCCACGTGTGGAGGTCCCGCGCGGCGTGAGACCGACACCATGGACACGTTCGTGGAGTCGTCCTGGTATTTTGCCCGGTTTGCCTGCGCCAGACACGATACGGAGCCGCTCGATCCCGAACGGGTGAGATACTGGCTCCCGGTGAATCAGTACATCGGGGGGATCGAACACGCGGTCCTTCATCTCCTCTACTCGCGCTTTTTCGTCAAGGTACTGCGCGACATGGGCCAGGTGTTCGTCGACGAACCTTTCCTGAATCTACTGACCCAGGGAATGGTCATCAAGGACGGCGCCAAGATGAGCAAGTCCAAGGGGAACGTGGTGGACCCGGATGAAATGATACAGGCTTACGGGGCCGACACCGTCCGCCTCTTCTGCCTCTTCGCCTCCCCGCCTGAGAAAGACCTGGAATGGAACGACCAGGGGGTGGAGGGGTCCTTCCGCTTCCTCTCGCGAATCTGGCGCCTGGTCTCCGACAATGAAGAATCCCTGGCGTCGGCTGGGATTTACGACGGGGCGCCGGGACTCTCCAAACCGCTCGCCGACCTCCACCGGAAAACCCATCAAACGATCAAGAGGGTTACGGAGGACTTAAGGGACCGCTTCCACTTCAACACCGCCATTGCAGCCGTCATGGAGCTGGTGAACCAGATGTACCTGCTCATCGAGAACAGGCCCGAAGACGAAAGCTACTGGCCCGTGATGCGCGAAGCCGTGGAAACGATGGTCCTCCTCGTCTCGCCCATAGTCCCGCACATCGCCGAAGAACTCTGGCAGGCGTTGGGCCATGGGGAGAGCGTTCTGACTGCTCCCTGGCCCAGGTGGAAAACCGAAGCCATACAGGCGGAAGAGGCGCTCATCGTGGTGCAGGTGAACGGGAAGCTCAGGAGCCGCATCACCGTACCCGCCGATGCGAACCGCGAGCAATTGGAACGGGCGGCGCTCGCCGACGTCAGAATCCAGGATTTCGTCGGCGGGAAACCGGTGAAGAAGATCGTGACGGTTCCAAACAGGCTCATCAACATCGTCATCTGATGGGAAGCACGGGCACTTCCGCATGCGCGGATTGCGGAGAGGACGAACCGCATCAAAGGAGGGGAATGCATCATGAAGAGTCTGGGAAGGGTTCTTTTCATCTCCGCCGTCTTCCTCGTGTTTGCCGTCGGATGCGGCTACCGCTTCAGCGGTGAAGGAGAAGGGCCGCGAAAAGGGCTGCGAAAGATCGCCATTCCAGTCTTTGACAATGCAACCTCCGAACCCGACCTCGGAAGCCTGTTTGCGGGAGCTCTCAGGAGACAGTTCATGCAAAAGGGTAATCTCCAGGTGACGTCCGTCGAAGACGCCGAGGTGATCTTTCATGGCCGCGTAACCAATATTTATACTTCTGCGGTCGCCCATCAGGACACTGCACGGAGTCTCCAATCCCAACTCACCATCGAAGCCCGGCTCTATGTAACCCTCGAGATCCGCGTCGTCGACCCCAAGACCGGCTCCGTCATCTGGTCGGACCCCAACTTCACCTATTGGAAGGTCTTTCGCCAGGTTTCGGATACGGTTCACGCCGATCCCATGGTCGGGTACGATAACCGCCGCGAAGCGCTGCAGTTTCTCGCAGACGAGATGTCCATCCGGATTCACGATCGTTTCCTGAGCGACTTTTGACCATGGTCTCCAACGAATTCCTGAGGCATCTGGACGAGGGTCCCGTCAGCCCGGTTTATCTCTTCACCGGTGAGGCGGATCTCCTCGTGGAGGAGGCCTGGAGCCGGCTTGCGGATATCGTCGTGCCTGCAAAGAGCAGGCGTTACAATGCAGAACGGCTGGCGGCCGGTGAACATTCCGCGGCGGAAGTAGCGGAGCGGTTGAGAACCCTTCCGATGTTCTCTAAAAAGCGGCTCATCATGGTTCAGAACCCCGAGGCATGGGCTGAAGAGGACCGAAAGGTCCTGCTTTCCTACCTCGCAAAACCGAATCCGAGCTCCTGCCTCGTGCTGTGGTTCCATCAGAAAAAGGGTTTGAAGAAGATCGAGGACGCCGTGGCCGCCGTCGGGAAAACAGTCAACTTTCAGACCCCTCGCGAATGGGAACTCCCCGGGTGGCTCCGGGAGCGGGCCAGGCGCTTTGGAAAATCCATCACGCCTCAAGCTGCGTCTTTCCTTGTGGCCCAGGCGGGCGCGGACCTTCAGCTTCTGGACCTCGAACTGGGGAAGGCGGCTCTCTACGTGGGGGACCGAGGCGCCATCGAACTGGAAGATATACGCCAGTCGGCGAGTTCGCAACGGTCCTACACGGTGTTCGAGATGCTGCGCTACGTCATTCAGCGCAAAGCGAGCCAGGCGGTCGTTTCGGCCCGGAACCTCATCGAGTCGGGGGAACATCCGCTGGGAATTCTGGCGTTGCTGACGTGGCAGGTGAGACTTCTCTGGCAGGTGAAGGATGGGTTGTCGCGGGGCCTCTCGGAATCGGAAATCGCCGGGGCGCTCAAACAGAAGCCCTTCGTGGTAAAAAACATGGCGAAGGAGGCTCCCCGCATCGCCGAAACGGAACTCCATCGCGCCCATGCGGCAATCAGGGAAGCAGACATTGCAATAAAAAGCAGCGCCGCCTCCCCGCCCGTGATACTCGAATCACTCATCTACAGGCTCTGCCAGGGCAAAAAAAGCCCCTGAGACCGTTCCCCGGGAACTCAGTGGCCATCGTTCGACGACGCGACGAAGCCGGGAAAACGCTCATTCACCAACCGGGGCTACTGCGCGATGGCTGAACTCACCCTGCGCGACAACCGGGAGATTTTCCGTGCCGCGTTGTTTTTGTGTATAACGCCCTTCGCCGCCGTTCTGTCGATTACGGATATCGCTTCTTTCAACCGCTCCAGAGCGGTCTCGGGCGTCTTGGAAGCGAGAGCATCTTCCACGCTCTTGATGACGTTCTTCATCCGCGTTTTGCGTGTACGGTTCCGAAGGCGGCGCGCCTCGCTCTGATTCGCCCGCTTGATGGCAGATTTGTGGTTCGCCAAAGTAAGTCCTCCTGTTGCATTCTCGTCCGGTGACTATCAAAAATCCTTAGTGCATCGAGCCCAAGCTGAATGAAGGAACGCGGCCCGGCCCGCTGCCTGGCAGAGGCGCTGCTTCTCAGGTTGTCGTGGGCATTGTGCCTCCCGTAATGGCAAACAACGAGAGCGAAAGAGGTTTTTATACTCCCGAGTCCCCCAACTGTCAAGCCTCTTTCGCGCGCGGAAAGGCTTTTCGGTTCCCCCACCGGTCTCCTCCACGTCAGCCTGCGACGGCCCGCGCCATCGCCCGGTCAAATCTTCACGAACCACTGCTTTTTCCACATGAACCATGCCACGAGGAACATCAGGAGCACGTAGGCGACGGCAAAACAAAGAGATGCGTTCTCGAGGCTCATGAGCGGCTCGAAACAGCGCCGGAAGAGGTGCGATCTGAGGCTCCGGTTCGCCCCGGCCGCGTCCGTGAATCGGATGAACCGAAAGGTCGTGTCCAGAATTTCGGAAAGAACGTAGATGGTGATGGCGTTCATGCCGAAGATTTTGAATGGCTTTGCCCATCGGGCGTATCCCTTGACGTCGATGAGCCAGTAGAAGGCCGCAAACCAGGTGAGCGCCCCTCCCGCCGTGAAAACCGCGTAGGAACTGGTCCAGACCCCTTTGTTGACGGGAAGCCGCATGGCGAAGATCATGCCCAGGACGACGAGCGCCAGCCCGGCGACGAACATCCAGCGCGTCTTTTCCCCTCGGGAGCGGGCCGAGAGCAGCCAGCGGCCCGTCAACGAGCCGAAAAGGGTCGTAGATATCGCCGGGATGGTGCTTGCGATTCCTTCGGGGTCCCACGTTCCATAATGGGACCACATGTGCCCGTTACTGAGGAGCAGCGAGTCGAACCAGGCCGCAAAATTTCTCCCGGGTTCGAGCACTCCTGCGCCAATTCCGGGAACGGGAACGAACTCCAGCATCAGCCAGTAGGAAACGAGAATGCCGAACGTCCAGAAGACTTGAGCCCTGATTCCGGTCCGCAGCACGATGAAAGACGCGACGAGATAGCAGATGGCAATCCTCTGGAGCACTCCCGGGATGCGCAGGGTGGAGAGGTGAAAGATCGGGTAGCTGCTGACGAAGAGTCCGAGTCCAAACAAGATGAGGAACCGCCTGAGGAAAGACCGTTCCCAATCCATGTTGCCGTCCCCCCTGTGCTTGCGCCGGGAAATGGAAAACGTCGTAGAGACGCCGACGATGAAAAGAAAGAAAGGGAATACGCAGTCGGCGCAGGTCCAGCCGTTCCACTCGGCGTGCCTGAGCTGGGAGTAGACGGCCCGGTAGGTTCCCGGGCTGTTGACCAGGATCATGGCCGCGACCACGGCGCCCCGGAAGGCATCCAGCGAGATCAGGCGCGTGGTTTTGCTTGGATGGGACATGGGGAACCACATCGAGGATCGGAACCGCTTCTTTCGTCAACGTGCGTCTGATGGAAAAACCACGGACCGTCCCGGGTCTTCATGGCTGCTTCTCTTCGCCTCATTTTGAATCGCGCCGCATTCGCCGGGCGCTCGGGACGTCATCCTCGTTCTCGCGCCAGCCAGGGTAGTAAGGCAGTGTGGAATTCGTGCGTAAGCCGCAACGGCAACCGGGTCCGCTCTTCCGGGCCGTCCGCATAGGGATCGGAAAGACGGCGCTCTCTACCACCTTATATAACGGAATTTCGCAAAGCAAACAATCGCAGGCTTCGCCAACCCCCATTGGGTGGACTCGACAGGCGGCCGACGACCTGGTGCACGTTGTCCGAATACCGGGTCCGCTCATCGCACGATTGCAACATGTGATGCAGAATTGCAACACACTGGAAAACGGCCGATACGGGGATTCGTTCCGGGCCACTCTGCCATCCGGACCCACGTCGAACGACCACGGCAGAGTGAAACACGGACCTTTCCACTATCGTTCGCGGATGCCTCCCGGGAAAGCCCCCTCTGCGCGCTGCCTCCTCGGCAGTGAACCATTGTCCGGCTCGTATGAACTGACGAACATCCTGACGCGAGGAGAAGACTCCGGTTGCAATTCTGCGACATTGCCGACATTACCAGCGTGTCGGCTCCCGTCTCGCCGCTTGTCGAATCGGGGGGGAAGGCTTCCAGGGGCAAAGGGAGACGTTGGATTTGGCGGTGAAACAAGGGTGTACCAGGCAGGAGTGATTAGCCAATACGCTCTATCCATCTGTAGGCGCAGGTTTTTGGCTATCAGGACATCTGGAGATGTTTTCAGCGTCGTGCCGGGCGATGGCGGGCCTTGCGGCCTGGGAATGATTTCTCAGCTTACGAGAAGGGTTGGCATCGGGATTGCTCTTTCTGGACAAATGCTCGTGGTGGGACAAATCCGGCTGTCCGGTCGTGGAGAGGCAGCGGTATGTTTTTCAGGAGGTCCTTTGCGGCGGGAAGATCTCGCTGCCGCCTGATGACACAACACATCATAAGGGGAGAACTTGTATGGCCAAATTGTCTGTCGCAATCCTGGGGTCGGGAAACATCGGAACGGACCTCATGTACAAGTTACGTCGAAGCACGCTGCTCGAACTGCAGTTGCTCGCGGGCATAGACCCCGCCTCGGAGGGGTTGGCGCGCGCACGCGGGCTTGGCTTCGAAACCTGCACGGATGGGATCGAGGGCATCCTCCGCAACGGAAAAATCGAACTGGTGTTTGACGCGACTTCGGCGCGATCTCACCTCGCGCATGCGCCGCGCCTCAAGGCGGCGGGCATTGTCGCCGTTGACCTGACTCCAGCCGCAGTGGGGCCGGGCGTCGTCCCGGTGGTGAATATCCAGGAACACTCGATGGAAAAGAATGTCAATCTGGTTTCGTGCGGAGCGCAGGCGACGGTGCCCGTCGTGGCCGCGATAAACAGGATCAGCTCCGTCCAATACGCCGAAACAGTGTCCACAATCGCGAGCCGCAGCGCGGGTCCGGGCACCAGACACAATATCGATGAGTTCACGCGCACCACGGCCAGGAGCGTTCGCGACATCGGCGGCGCGAAAAAATCGAAAAGCATCATCGTGCTCAACCCTGCGGAACCCCCCATCATCATGCGAAACACGGTCTACGCCATGGTGGATCTTCCGGCGGACGAGAAGAGCATTCGCGATTCGGTCATGGCAATGGCCGAGAAGATCAGATCTTATGTTCCCGGTTACACGATCACCGTCGAGCCGTTCCTCGACGGCGACCATTTCACGACCTGCATCGAAGTGACCGGCGCGGGCGATTATCTGGCGTCGTATGCCGGGAACCTCGACATCATCACCGCTGCGGCAGTCAACGTTGCCGAGCGCTACGCGGAGACTCTCTTGAAGGAAAGGATGGCAGCCAATGGCTAAGCTCACCGTTGTGGACGTTACGCTTCGCGATGGAAATCACACCGTCCGCCAGCAGTTTTCGCCCGAGTTGATGTCCAAGATTGCGGCAGCCCTCGAGTCCTCCGGCGTGGCCATGATCGAAGTCGGTCATGGTGATGGAACGGGAGGAAGTTCCATCCACGTCGGGAGGACGGCTGCCCCCGACGCGCAATTGATAAAGGCCGTGGTGTCCTCGGTAAAGAGAGCGAAGGTGGCCATATTCCTGATACCCGGTTTTGGAACGATGGAAGACCTGCAACAGGCCTATGATTTGGGCGTTACGGTCGCAAGGGTGGCTTGCCACTGCACGGAAGCCGACATCACCGAACAGCACATTCAGCTTGCCAGGAAATTGGATATGCTTGCGGTTGGCTATCTGATCTCGTTCGGTATGGCTCCCCCGGAACGCATCGCCGAGGAAGCGAAGAAGATGGAGTCCTACGGCGCACAATATATAAACCTGGCGGACTCTCAAGGGTATTTGGTGCCCCATCAGGTCAAGGAATACATCGCTGCCGTGCGCCAAGCGGTGGATATTCCGGTGGGATTCCACGCCCACAATAACCTTGGATTGGCGATCGGCAATTCGCTTGCGGCGGTCGAGGCGGGGGCCGCCTATGTGGATGGAAGTCTGAAGGGTTTCGGTGGCGGAGCAGGCAATGCCCAAACCGAAACACTTGTGGCCGCGTTAAGAAGGGGGGGATTTCCCACAGAGGTTGATCTTTTCGGCATTCTGGACGCCGCGGCCACTCTTGTAGCCGAACTCAACACGTACCCTGATCTGGCGAAGGTTCCCATGCCCACTGTCGACAACGATTCCATCATGATGGGCTACGCGTGCGTTTACGGAGGATATGTCCTGCCGATAAAGCGCGCCGCTCGGGAATACGGCTGCGACCCGCGGAAGCTCGTGCTTCGCCTGGGGGAGCGCAAGGTCGTGGCCACACAGGAAGACGTCGTCATCGAGGAGGCTCGACGCCTCGCGGGCAAGGCTTGACAATCCGTCAAATTACGGCAGGGGAGGCATTCCATAGCTGCACGGCACTTCGCAGGCGCATTTCCCGCAGACGTCCACCGTCGGGAGGTCCGCATAGTGCCTGTCCGTGCGCAGACATTGGGCGTAGCATGCGTGTCGGTCCAGGCCGGTATTTTGAAGTGCTCCGCAGGTGCACCGGGAGACGCATTCGGAGCAACGGTGCCCGGCTTTCACCAGGCAATATTCTTCCGTGGGGCGTGGCGTCGGGGGAAGGGACATGGTGGTGACGAGGCTTCCAAGACGCCCGCAGCATCCCGCTTGCGTTATGAGCAGATGGTGGAGGCCGAATGTCCCGAGTCCGGCGATGTAGGCCAGGTGCTTGTGCGACCAGCGGCTGATGAGTCTTTTTTCATCGAAGTTGTGGGTGGCCGGCGTGACGGCCGCCCGATGGCCCGCTGCTTCGAAACAGGTTCGCAGGTGCGTGTTTATGTCCGCGATCAGGCAGTTCGTCGCCACGTAGGACTCTGCCCAGTTGCGGGAGGCGAAGAAGCCGGAATTGCTGTTCTCACGGCCCAGGGTTGACTGGAAGGGCAGAAAGAATACGAGCACCGACCCGGCATCCGAAAGCAGGTCTCGGGGAGTGGCGTGATCGGAAGCCACGGCAAGTCCGAGGCTCTCGAATGACGGGTCTTCCGTCGCAGCGCATGCAAGCAGAGGCTCCCGCCAGTAGTCTTTCCCTCCGTGGTTCTCCGTCCATCGGCTGACGGTCTTTTGAATCTCCGCACGCACCCAGGCGAGGGGATCGCCGGCGGTTTCCCTGGTATCAGTCGGGATCTGAAGCATTGTTGTTTTCCTCTGTCTCGGCCTTTTCGGAGGAACGAGGGAAGAAGTGTTTGTAAAACAAGGTGCTGATAAGGATCGGGAGGAAAAAATAGGCGAACCGGTAGAGGAGGGTGGCCAGAAGAGCGCAGTCGTAGTCGACGCCCATGAGATAGAACGATCCAGCCATGGACCCTTCCATGAGTCCGATGGATGCCGGGGTCAGCGAGAAAAGAGTCGCAAAGATTCCCACGGAAAAACCGACGAGGAGTGATTGGTTGTCTATGGGGCAGTGCACGGCTTCAAAGGCGCACTTCAGGCAGAGGAACATGAAGAGCCAGTCGAGGAGAGCCAGGGTCGCAGGAGCGAGCAGGGTGCCCGTGTGCTTCGTAAGGAGATTCATCCCGTCGTTGAAATTTTCCAGAAACGCTTCCGCCCTCTCCCGGGATACCCAGGTGGGGCGGCCCAACCTGGAGCAAACGGCAAGGCTGACCCGCAGGATCAACTGCGCCAGCTTTTTCCGAAAGGATTCATGAACGATGGTTTGAATGGTTAGCCACGTGAGCAGAAACGCCACCCCGAGAATCACCGCTCCGACCTCCATCTGCCGTGTGTTCATCTTATATTCGCTATAGAGGAAGAAGAACCCGAGGTAAATAAAAAGAACGGCAACCGTATTGGTAAGAAAGCCGTGTATCATGGAGATGGAAAGCGTGTTGCTCGGGGGGATCTTCTCCCTGGCGAGGAGATAGACTTTGGCGGCCACGCCGCTCAGTCCCCCGAGGGCCATGAGGTAGTTGAGAGTGCATGAAAGGAGGGAGATCTTGAAGGTGGACCTGAAGGGGAGGTGGCGGCCGATGCCGCTGAGCAGACGGTGAAGCACGGCGGCGATGCAAAGATAGCTGAGCGCGCTCGCCACAACGGTCGACATTCCCCAGAAGATGTCGATATTCTGGGCATTCTGGGAGAGCTTGTTGACGTCGGCATGTTTCAGAGTGTAGTAAAAGACTGCCAGTCCGATGATCGCAGCAAACCACAACCGCTTACGAGGTACTCCCATCATCGATATCTGGTCTCCTTTCGATGTTCTGACGGTTTTGTAACCGGAATGTGGTCGACTGGCCCGGGGAAAGCGAAAAGAAAATAACAAAATTGCCCCGCGATGGGAAGAGGAATGGCTCCAATGGATGTGACATTTCGATGACAGCGGGCCGCCGAGGCAGGCGGCCTGGCGGCGAGTTGCCGTTCTCTTGAGTGCCGCCGCCAGATTCAAAAAGGTCTTTCCACGAGGCATGGAGACATTCTAGACTGGCGAATGCCTGCCGCACATTCGCTCCGGCGTGCGTTTCCACACTGGCGCGTGGCGAAAAAAGAGAACGCATATTCGTGCCAATGTCCATACCCCGGAGGGGTCGCAACGAAGGTTGAGACAGGGCTGTGCGGGTGCATTTAGAAGAGAACGCGAGCCGTGGCTCGAAAATGACGGAAGGAGCGATGGTGACTGTGGAGAATCACTTGCGGGCATCACAAGGCCATGCGGCGATTTTGCTGGTTGTTGTTTTCCTCTTCCTGGTTGGAACGGCGGATTCGGCGAAGGGCGCTTCCCGGAAATCGCCGGGAGACCCGACCGGGTTTCAAGATGTCGGGGAAGGTTACACAGCGAATGATGAGGCCGTCAGAGATCCTCGGGATATCCTGCGGGAAATTCATATTCCTCGGAGCACTGCCGCTTTCTTTGATGGGATTTGTGCGCGGCGCCAGAAGGAGATCGAGGCGATCATCAATGAGAATCCTGAAATGATCTGGCCCGCGATCGATCTTTTCCTGGATGCCCTGCCGGCTCTTAGGGCTGTTTCCCAAAACGGCGGGAAGCTCCTGGTGGACGGGCAAGTCTACGACAAGGCCAATCGGCTCCTGGCGCAATGCGAGAAGAAGGCGAGCCCCGGATTCGGTGATGATTTGAAGAAGGTGAGAGGTTTCATCGAAAAGAGGGCGCGACGCGTCGATGGGAACAAGATCGCGATCGATCTCAATTGATGCGAGGAGTGGCCGAAGGATGCCCGGCAACGCGGGACTCCGGATCGAAATCGTTTCGCGGGCTTTCCTGAAAGGAGGTCCGGGAAGTGTTGCCCGTGGCTCCAAACGAGTCGCCTGCCGGGAACCGAAACATCATGGATGGTGCAGATCTGATGCTGCGCCGGGTTTCATTCGAAGATAAGGGAAAGGATTCGGGGGACGCCCCGCGAGGGGAGAGGCGGCCCGGAGACCGTCAACCGAAAGGAACCGAAAGTGTGGATCTACGAGACTGAAAGGGCGGGCGTCTTTTGGATTCGGTTCGATCCGCGGGGCGGAGGGCGATTTCTTCTCGGGGTTGACGATGAGGTTCTGAATTTGTATTACTCTCCCGATGCAGCAGCGGATGACGTGTTCATGCAGGCGACCGGATGGCCCGCGTGGGATTCGCTGGAATCCCCGAGGAAGCCGGATAGCCTTGGAGATTGGGTGCGGAGAGACTGCCGCGCGTGAAGGTCTACAAACCGAGCCGGTTTTGGAAGTATCTTTTTTCGAACGGTTCCAACCAGCATCGCTCACCAGGAGGTGGTTTATGGCTCAGATTATCGACGGTCGGAAATACAGACTTCCCAACGGCCAGACGGTTACGGCGAAACAGACCGGGGAAGGATTTCTCCTCGAGTTCCGGCGGAAATCCGCGACGCCAATTTTCGTGGATTCAATGGGGCTTCTCGTTCAGAAGGGGGAAGCCATGAGGCTGACGGTGGATTACCTCGTCGAGGAGATTGGTGAGGACCAGGCTGCTCTGGCCGCCGGGGTGGAGGAGTACGTGATGATGGTGCTCGCGGTGCAGCAGTGTGGCGGCGAGGCATGGGAATCCATGCAGGGGGCCATTCGGGGCTTGTACGGCCAGGCCATGCTGACCTGTGAACCTCCGCAAGGCGGGGGCACTGAGGGAAAGTAGGCTCCGGACCGGGGTTCCCGAGATATGCCGCCGCCGAGGCTGTGCGGTAGAAGCGTCTTCAATGCGGCGGCCTTCCACTCTCGCCCCCGTCCCCTGATTCTGCATCTTTTTTCCGATCGGCGAGGCATCTGTCCAAGAACGGCAGTCATCAGACTGTAAAAGGCATGTTCGTTGCGCGGAACGTGGAAATGCAGGCTGAGTCACGCGAGGGGGCGATTACCCGACACGCGCAGACGGATTTATTGACGCCCGCCGCTGAGCGCATTGTTGCCTTTTTCCGGCGACTGTGTTTTCTTATGCGCATATGTTCCAGCAGAACCAATCGGAAGGGTGAAGGATGGAAGAAAAAGTAATGCATCTCATGCGTAAAGGGGGGATAACCTGCCTGGGGGATACGTCCATTCGTGATGTTGCACAGATCATGGTAGTGAACTCCCTTCGATATTGCCTGGTGATCAACGAGAGGCACGAAGTCTTGGGCGTCATCTCGGCTCGGAGCATTCTCAAGGGGTTTGACCGGGACCATGAAACGACTACGGCCAAGGACATACTCCTACCCTATACCATTACGATCACGCCCAATTCCCCGCTCGAAGAGGCCATTTCCGTGATGAGCAGGAAGAGGATAGAACACCTCATCGTGGTTTCGGATCGTCCCGGGAGCAAGGCTGTGCTGGGCTTGCTTCACGCTGAGGACATCATCAGCAGAATGGTTAATGACGAGGAGAAATGAGCGAGGTGAGAGGGTGATTCGGGTTTGCGACCTCATGCACAGGGGTGTTGTTACTTGTTCTCCGGATGACAATCTGGAACATGTGGCGAGAATCATGAAGGCCAACCAGTTCCGGTCGGTGGTGGTGGCCCACGAGAGCGGGGAGGTTTGGGGGCTGATTTCGATGATCGATCTCGTCCGCCATTACGGCCAGGATTTGACAAAGATACGGGCAGAAGACGTTATGCGTCCATACCGGATCGACGTCGATCCCCAATGGCCCATCGAAAAGGCCATTGGACTCATGAAACGGCGAAAGATCGAACATCTCATCATCATCGATCCGCATGCAGGGCCGCAACGCCCCATCGGAATCCTGACGAGCTTCGATATCGTGCTCCATATGTCCGCCATCGAGACCGGGCGGTTCGAGCAGATGCTGAAAATGCTCGCGGAGTGACCTCATTCCCGCTCTGGAATGCGGACGAAGCTACAGGTGGAACACGGTGGTTTGCGTGAGGGCGAAGCAGCCCATATCGATCTTTTTTTTGTCAATGATTTCGTGGCATTCCTGAACGATCCGATCCTCTTCGGCATCCTCCCGGTCCTGATTGTGATGGAAAAGGCCCAGGTGTTTGACCTGTGCCTTGAGAGCCAGATTGAGGGCTTCCCTGTAAGTGGAATGGCCCCAGGTCTTTGTTTTGCTGTATTGTTCTGCGGTATACTCCGCGTCGTGGATCAGCAGGTCCGCGTTCCTGGAAAAGTCGGCATAGTCATCAAAGGTCCCCCCGCCGCGGTGCCTGTGGCCGAGTTCGTTATCGGTCAGGAACACAAACGCCTTTCCGTCTTCTACAAACTTGTAGCCCAGCCCCAGGTTCGGATGGCTCAGATTGATCGTGAAAATCTCGACGGAATCGATGCGAAAACTGAATCCACAGGTATTCGAGTAATTGAATCTCGCCTTCAGGTTATTGAACGGCACGGGAAAATGGGGGGCCTCCATCGTCTGTGAGAGGAGACGGCGGATATCTCCCTGAGCGGAGACGCATCCCATGAGATTGATGACGGTTCTCTCATCGTAGATGGGCTTAAAGAAAGGGAATCCCAATATGTGGTCCCAGTGGGAGTGAGTGAAGATCAGGTTATACTCGTGGCGCTGATCGTTCAGAAGCTTGTTCCCGAGCCGTCTGATTCCGGACCCTGCGTCCACGATGATGATCTCGTCGTTCTTCGTGCGTATTTCGAGACAGGTGGTGTCGCCGCCGTACTTGAGATAGGCGCCGCCCGAAACCGGCACCGAGCCTCTCGAACCGTGGCATTGTATGACCATCTGGAATGTCCTCCCATCAAAGGGGTACAGCAAGGGTGAACGTTTGCCGCATCAGAGCGCGGCGGCTGCGGCACACTCACTTCTCCGCCATGACCCAAACACCGTCCCACGGCGTCGGGGGTGGATTCGCCAGGAGGCAGCGGCACCGCTCGACGTATAGATGTGCCGTCTTGTCGCCCGGGTGCAGGTTCAGCGTGCGTTCGAATTTCTTGAGGGCATCCTTCCAGTTGGCGCAACGATAGGCGGTCAACGCCTCATCGAAAACGCACAGGATTTCCTCAGCATGAGGGAACGTTGTCTCATCATGAAAATCAAGAACCTCATAGATGGCGACGGGCTTCGTCTTTCCTTTGACTCTTATGAGGTCTATTTCCCGCAGGAGATAATTGTCGGTCAGAATCTGCCGGGTGTAGCCGCTGATGATGATATTCACACCGTAGTATTTGGTGGCGCTTTCCAGGCGGGAGGCAAGGTTCACGCCGTCACCGATGACCGTGTAATCCATGCGTTTCATCGACCCGATGTTCCCCACCAGCACCTCGTCCGTGTTGATGCCGATCCCGATATTGATGGGATGCTTGTCCTCGTGTGTGCGTCGGATATTGAATTCCCTCAACGCCCGCATCATTTCGATGGCGGCGCAGAGCGCCTGGTCCGCATCGCGCCCGGTGCTGAATGGAGCGCCGAAGACGGCGAGGAGGGCATCGCCGATGTACTTGTCGAGAATGCCCCCGTGGTTGAAAAGGATATCCACCATCACGGTGAAGTATTCGTTGAGCAGGGATACGGTTTCCTGCGGGCCGGTGCGCTCGGAGATAGTGGTGAAGCTGCGGATGTCTGAAAAGAGTATGGTAGCCTGTTTCAGTTGACCGCCGAGCATCGCATCGGCGTTGGAGAGGAGTTGGTCGGCCACCTCTTTGGTCATGTAGCGTGCAAGGGTCCCCTTGAGGCGTTTTTCACTGCTGATATCCTCGAAGATGAGCAGGCAACCGATGAATTCGCCCTTCACATTGATGAGGGGCGTTACCGTGAGGTTGACGGAAGTCGTACGGCCGTTGCCGAGGGAGAGTTCGGCGTCCATCGAGACGTCAGATGTCCCCGTTTTCATGACCTTTTCCACGGCATTGGCGATCCATTGCCTGTCTCCTGAAAATAGCTCCTCGATGGTCCGGCCCAACACGGCATCCTCCTGGAGGTTCAGGATGTGGAGGGAAGCCGAATTGCATTTTTCGATCAGGCGGTCTTCGTTGATGCTCATGACGCCGTTCGAGAGCGATTCGAGGATGCTTTCGTTGTAGTTCCGCATGTTGAGCACTTCCTCGAAGAGCTTTGCGTTTTCTATGGCGATGGACGCCTGCGCCGAGAAGGCTTTCAGGCGGTTTTCGTCTATTTCCGTGAAGGGACCACCTTTCTTGTTGAGAACCTGGGTGACTCCAAGGATTTTCCCCTCCTTGTTGACGACGGGTGCGCAGAGGATGGATCGGGTGAGATAACCGGTCTTCCTGTCCACTTCCTGATTGAAACGAGGATCGTGGTAGGCGTCGCGTATGTTGATCGTCTCGCCGGTCGTGAAAACGCTGCCGGCTATGCCCATGTGGCTTGGAAACCGAATCGCAACGCTCTCCAGTCCCTGGGCCACGACGGACCATAGCTCGTTTGTCTTCTCATCGTGGAGAAAAAGGGTGCTGCGGTCGGCGTCCAGTATGGACGTCGTGAAGTCCATGATCTTTTGGAGCAGCTTGTTGAGCGTGAGCTCGGAAGATATGGCTTTCGTCACTTCGTAAAGTTGCGCCTCTTCGCTACGCGCTCTTTCTATCTGTTCGTAGAGCCTGGCGTTTTGCAGGGCGGCCGCTGCCTGTGAAGCCATTGCCTCGATGAGCGAGAGATCGGCCTTTGTGAAGCAGCCTTGCCTTTTGTTCAGCAACTGGATCACGCCGACCATTTCGCCCAACCTGCTCCTGATGGGCGCCGTGAGGATGTTTCTGGTCCTGAAACCGGTCTTCTTGTCCGTTGCCGGGTTGAAGCGGGAATCCGCATAGGCGTCGTCGATGATGATGGGCTCACCCGTAGTGAACACGGCTCCCGCAATGCCCAGGTGATTCGGGAACCGAATTTCCTGAGCGATATCCCCCAGTGCCACGCGCGCGAAGAGTTCGCTGCGGATCTTGTCGTTCAGGAAGATCGTCCCGCGTTCGGCGTCCAGCTCCTCCGTTGTCACCTCGATGAGCCGGGTGAAGAGCAGGTCGAGGGAAAGAGAATCGGAAAGCCTGTTGGCGACTTCCAACAGGGCCGTGAATCTGCCCAGCATGTTCGAGAGAGCATCCAGAAAACCGTCCCGGTCGGTTATGCTGAGCCTCTCGATGATCGATCGAATATCATGCTGGCGGAGCTTGCGCTCGAAAATTTCATTCAGCATCGGCAAACTGGCCTGCACCTTTCCACCGCTCGTGGATAGCCTTCATTATTGTGTGGCGGTTGGGCATGAATATAACTCCAACGGAGGAATGGATTCCAGAGGAAAGAATGCAAGCGTTCAAACCGCAGATCCTCGGGGCGCTCCAGTTTGGATGGCCGTCTGGCTGCAAAGGGTGTCATGCGGACCATATTTGAAAGAGAAATTGGAAAAATGGCGGATGCTTCAACTCCGCAAATGGCTGTGAAGCAATGCCCGGCGCTATTCTTGCGGCGGCCTCCTGCGTTTGAATTTGTCCTTGAGGTCGCCTCCATGATTCTCCATAGCCGACTTCAAGTGTTCCATGCCCCGGTCGATGGCTTCTCTGTAAAGATCTCTTTCTATTCCCCACCGCACCCTGAAGTGATCCTCCATGAAACGGTCGACGCCGCTCAGTTCTCCCGCGAATCGTTTCTTGGTGAATTCCCAGAAACCGGGCGTCTTGGCGATCAAATCGAGTTCGTTTTCGAACCCCGGCACCCCGCCCTCCTTGAATTCCGCAAAGAGATACGGGAGTTTCTCGAGGTAAGTCCGGTCCGCCATCTGGCCCAGGAGATCGGCCGTCCCCAGCATCTTTCCCAAGAATTCGTGTTCCCTGGAGATGAAGACAATCTGGTCGATGCGGATGTCTAGACCCGTACACCTCATGCAATCTCGACAGAACTGAAACTCGTCTGAGGAAAAACCCCTGCTTCCGAAGTACCGCTCCGCGAAGTGGATGCTCCGCTCTATGTGGTGAAGCGTGTACTTCGCGCCGGTGCCCGCACAATCCTCCACGGGTTGAATGTACCCCGTGTCGTGCAGCAGCGATGATATGAGTCCCAGCAGCATTCCGTCCCGGGTGATTCCAAGCCCCGTGGCCCAGGCTCCGTGAATGAGTCGCGCCATGGCCAGGAAGCAGTCCATCGTGTGCTTCAGATCGTGGTAGTGGATGTTGCATTCCCGATAGCCCGGAAAACGCCCTCCGAAAAGGTCCCTCACGTCTGCGAATGCACTTTCCACGCGGGAGAAATCACCCTCGGGAAAGATCATCGAGGCGATTCGGCTGACTTCATCAAACACGTGTCGCGGTTTCTCCATGCAGACCAGGTCTTCCAGTTTAACCTCTTCATGCCTCATGGCAGGAGTTCCTCATATTGGGGAAAAACGAACGGAACGTCGACGGGGCGTTCCGTCAGCCGCACACCGCGATTGAAGCCAGGGGCTTCCAGCGAGTGCCCTCCTGGCGCGCCGCGCCGGGGAGGATCTCACAGTCCGTATCCTTAATATTCATGGTGGTCTTAAGGGGATGGGATCACCGGACGGCATTTCCTTTCCGACAAGTGTTCGGGAGGAGTCGTTCGTTGAACGGGGCTTTCCCTTTCGGGCATCAAACAGGTTCCTGCGTTTCCGCACAGCCGCCGTTGCAACGCTCTCCTTATCCCGTCGCAAAGGAACGTCCGGGTTGCCATGACGATGGCCATGGGAGGAAATAGTGCATTTTGGCATCCCGCGTGTCAAGACAAACCTTAGATATGGATCCGATTCTGTGCTGCCAAACCGGACGTGAGAGACCGTGAACCTGCACCGCATGGTTCGCGAAACGGGCGATCGCGTCCGCGGAGTTTCTCGCTCTGGGAATCGCCCCCAAATTCTCGCTTACCCCGGGGAGCATCCGCATGCAAGCACCCGAGCTCGGCGAGCACACGGAGAGCCTTCTTCGCGAATACGGTTTCTCGGATGAGGAAATCGAGGCTCTGGCGGCCAGGGGTGCGATCTGATGTTTCATCCCCAGCATGGGCTGGGATTCTCCGGCCAGGTTATCCAGGAGGCCTTTTTCCATCACTCTCTGGTGCAGGTCGATGTTCTCGCGAATCAGCCGATTGCGCTCGAAACCCTTCTTCACAACCCGCACCAGGTTTTCCCGGTCGAAGGGTTTGGTGATGAAATCGTAGGCGCCGCGCCGAATCGCCTCGACGGCGACTTCTATTTAAGTGGCGCGGTACTAAGTTTCCTTTTTGTCAATACAGTGCGGGAGCAACCCACCCGATCGCGAGGACTTCTGTTGGACGGAAGCGGGAGTCTTTGGAAATTTCCTGTGTTTTTTCCTTTGAATGGCTATAATGCAAGAGTGTGCGGCCGGTGGGGCCGTTCGACCCGGACGGCCCCCTTGCCATGCCGGTCGCGGGTGCCTGCAAATCTTGATGTCTCAAGAGTGAATGTTATCCGATTTCTCATAACGATGGATTCAGCGGCCGGATTCTAACGGCGGCGACGGGGTTCCAATGGAGAAAGAAACAGCGTCACGCGTATTGAAGCTGCTGGAATCGGGTTATTCCTTGCCCCCGCTCTCCGTGATCGCGATGAAGCTCGTGGAACTCGCCGCCGATGAAGATTCCTCTCTGAACGACATGGTTCGCCTCGTGGAAAGGGACCCTTCTCTTACCGTTCGGGTTCTCAACCTCGCCAACAATGCTTTTTTCAGCTCGGGCCGCCGCATCACCACACTCTCTCAAGCCGCCTTGAGGCTTGGTTCCAACAACCTCAAGATGACGGCGCTTTCGGTCTCCCTGAGGAGCGCTTTTCCTCTGGGGAAGGTCGGACAGCTCGATTACGAGCAATTCTGGCGCGTCTCCCTCTATCGCGGTCTCATCGCCAAGGCCCTTGCCCATCGCACCAGGAGTTGCAACCCCGAGGAAGCCTTTGTCGCCGGACTCACAATGGAAGTGGGGCTTCTCATCTTCTTCGATCTCTATGTCAAGGGCCGCAATAAGGAGATCGATCTCAACCTCGAACCTCTCGAAGAACTGCTTGCGCGGGAAAAGGAGTTCTGTGGCGTCGACCACCGGGAAGTGGGCAAGGCTGCCCTGAAGTACTGGAAGTTTCCCGAAGCCATCATCGCCTGCCAGAAGTATTACGGGGATGCCGCACAGGGCGGGAGTGTCCCCGCCCTGTGCAGGTTGTGTGAAGTGGCAAGGCTTTTCGCCAAGCTCCTCCTTCAGGATTCTGCGAAATTTCACCCCTTTTTCCTGGAGGCCGAACACTTGTTCGGGTTGAAGCTGGAAGCCGTCAACGACATCGTATTCGACACGTTCGAGGAAGTTCGCTCCATCTCTGAAAGTCTGAAGGTCGAGATTGACAAGGAAAGGGACATGATGGAGATCGTGGAGAAGGCGAACATGGCTCTGATCAGGATTTCCGAGAAGGTGTCGAAGTATTCGCGCGGCGTAGCCAAACCCGAGGAAGAAAAATCCCTTCCCTCATTCGAGTCCATCGATCGCCACGACAAGGCCGTGGAAGACACTCTCCAGGCAGTGGCCCACGAAATCCGAAATCCCCTCACCGTGGTGGGCGGCTTTGCCAGAAGGCTCGCTACGTCCTCAGACCCCGATTCCCAGATCGGGAAATATGCCAGGGTTATACTCGATGAGGCCGCGAGGCTCGAAAAGATCCTTGCGACTCTGCCAAAAGATGTAGCGCAGCAGATCCGAAACTCGGGGAGCTGATTCCGAGCCGCCGTTTTCCTCTTCGGGATGAGCCGCCGCCGGTGCGGAAGCACCATGCCCCCATGCCCGCTGTTGCGACCGTCAGTCGGCATAGGGAATGGAATAGACTTCCCCGTCCCTGCCGACCCGTGCGTTCTCGAACCGCTTTCGGGCCTCTTTCTCGAGCGATTCCAGGTCCTCGTCTTTGTAGCGGGGGCTTACGTGCACGAGGACGGCTCGGGCCGCGCCCGCCCTCGCGGCGATGGCGGACGCTTCAGGGACCGTCATGTGTCCCTTTTCACCGGCCTGCTCGGCGTGCTCGGACAGAAACATTCCTTCAATGAAAGCCACGTCCACGTCCTTGCAAAGCCGGTATATCCCCTTGTTGGGACGCGTGTCGACCACGTAGGCGACGTGCCGCCCGCGCCTGGGAGGACCGAGCACCTGTCCCGGCGAGACCATGCGGCCGCCGGGAAGCGCGACGGATTCTCCGCGCTGGAGTTTCCCCCAGAGGGGTCCTCTTGGAACTTTCAGCCGCAAGGCTTTCTCCGGACTGAACGGGCCGGGCCTGTCGCGTTCCTCGAACCGGTATCCGAGGCAGAAGCGAGTGTGACGCATGGGTTGCCAGAAGATGCGTGCGTGTTCGTCTTCGAAAGCGAGGTCCCCCGCGCTTTCCTTCCATTCGATGAAATGAACCGGATAGTTGATGTAGAAATCGAGGACTGCCCGATTCTCCAAGACAAACCGCTCGATTCCAGGCGGTCCGAGGATGGTGAGGGGTTCGGGCTGCTCCATTTGCGACCTGAGCATCATGATCCCTGGAAGCCCGAGGCAGTGATCCGCGTGGAGATGGGAGACGGCGATCAGGCGCGTCCCGCGCACGCCGAGCCGCGACTTCTTCCAGCCCAGTTGAGTTCCTTCTCCCGCGTCGAAAAGGTACACCGCTCCCTTGAGCCTCACCGCGAGAGAGACGAGGAGACGGTAGGGCATGGGCGCCATGCCGCCGGTTCCGAGCAGAAAACATTCGAGGGACACGTGGCGCCTCCGTCAGGCCGTTACATACAACAACAGAACAGCACCAGTGTCCCTATCATGTATGATGTTTTTCTGCAAGACTGCTTGATTGAATATATATTTCAGAACTTCGAGGCAGAGGCGCTGCTATAGCCAGCCGCGAGCTTCCATCGCCTCGACGACGCGCTGGACCGCCACCACGTATGCCGCCTTACGCATGTTGATCTTGAATTTCTGGGACGTTTCAAGCACTTCATGGTAGGCTTTGGTCATACGCTTGTCCAGTCTCGCATGGATCTCTGTTTCATCCCAGTAGTACATGCTGGCATTCTGAACCATCTCGAAGTAGGAAACCGTTACGCCTCCGGCATTGCACAAAAAGTCCGGGATGACGTGGATGCCTTTTTCGTAGAGTATCTTGTCGGCTTCCGGAGTGGTTGGTCCGTTTGCCAGTTCCAGAATGACTTTTGCCTTTATCTTTGCCGCGTTCTGCTCGGTCACCGTGTTTTCGAGAGCGGCGAGCACCAGCACGTCAACGTCCATCGCAAGGAGGTCATCGCTGCTTATATCCTGAGTACCCTCACATTTGACGACGGAAGAGGTTTTCTCTTTGTGGTCTGCAACTTTTAGGACACAGACCCCGTCCTCGCAGACCACGGCGCCCTTGGAGTCACATACTGCCACTATCTTGCTGCCAAACATGGATTCTGCAAGAGTTGCCGCATAGCTTCCGGCATTTCCGTATCCATGGATAGCCATGGTTATCTTGCTCAAATCGAGGTTCAACTTGCGGGCAGCCTCTCGGAGCGTATACATGCCGCCCCTTGCGGTAGCGTCTCCGCGGCCCGGCGACCCCCCGACGGAAAGAGGCTTTCCCGTGATTACCCCAAACTGGCTCTTTCCAATGATGGATGAATACTCATCCACCATCCAGGCCATAATCTGCGGAGTGGTGTAGACATCCGGGGCGGGAATATCCTTTTCGGGGCCGATAAAGGAACTGATGGCCTTTATGTAACTGCGGCTTATGCGCTCCAACTCGAAGGAGGAAAGCTCCTTCGGATTACAGATTACGCCGCCCTTCGCACCGCCGAGAGGCAGATCGAGCAGCGCGCATTTCCACGTCATCCATGCTGAGAGAGCGCGCACCGTATCGATGGTTTCATCGGGATGAAACCGAATTCCACCCTTTGTCGGGCCTTTCGCGTCGTTGTAGTGGACTCTGAAACCCTGGAACACCCTGATGCTGCCGTCATCCATGCGTACGGGGAAGTTGATGTGGAATTCCCGCATAGGATTCGAGAGCACCTTGCGCGTGCTCGGGCTCAAATTCAGAATCTCAGCACAATCGTTGATTTGCTTCTGGGCGATCTTGAACGGATTGTTGTGATCGTTGTTGCCTGACATTTTCCTCGTACCTCCTGAAGTTTCGACCTTGACGTTGAATTCCCCTTTCCTTGAAACACAGTGCGATGATCCATCGCCGGGGGCTACTTTATTTCTTGAGTGAACTGGGTCGCGTAGTCCAGGTAGTGCTTGAGCAACCACATCTTTTCAAGAAACTCCGGCCATCCGCATTCCGGCTTGAAACCTTTCTCCGCCTCGGGAAGGATCATAGCGCCGTCCACTACCTGGCCCTGCAGTTCTTTCCAGACATCAGCCCATGTTTTCTGAGCATCCTGCAGAACGACTCCAATCGTATTTTGAAAGTGTTTGAGCTTCTCATCAGATGCCAATATCTTGTGAGAAACTCCATCCAGCTTGTTGCCTGAGATGATCTTGAGTTCTCTGGCCATGCCTAAACCTCTCCTTCACGTTGAGATTCCTTCCCAATGGAACCCTCGCAAAGCCTCCTGGCGTAATCGATGTGGATGCCGAGAAGATGGAATTTCTCCAGGATCTCGCTCCTCTCATCCTGGAATGAGCGGTCGAGCCGTCCTTCCTTGCCATCCAGGATCTCTTCGCACGATCGCGGGTCCTGAAGGGCATCTCTGATCTCCTCCCAGAGTCCGAGAGCCTCCTTCATCACACTTGCAGCTATCCCTCTGAAATGCCGCAATCTTGCGTTTGCACGTTCGATCTCCTTCCTGGCGCTCTCGTCGGGGCAGCCATCCCAATGCACGGAAGCGGCGTCCAATCTGTCTCCCATATTCTTTGCTCTCCTAGCGCGCTATAATGTTTCCCGTTGACTGCGCCACGAACCGGTGGAAAGGACAGAGCAATGGGTGTGCCTGGAGGCAATGCGCCAGGATTATATTTTTTAACTGATGGAATTAATTATATAATAGCTTGGATTTCGTATGGGATTTCCCCCCGAGTGCCTGGAAGCACTTGTTGGTTTTGATGCACCCGAAACATGTCCGTGATGGGGGCGTGAAAGAGGGGAAAGAAGAGGTCTCATCATCTCGGTCGAAGGGAGAAAACGTGAACTTTCCGCACTGCGAGGGGATTCCCGCCGGTTCCAAATGACAACCGCAGCCCGGTAATGTTTGAGACACCGGCGAAAGGGGATGGTTTCGGAGGGCTCCGGCGGCTGTTCACAGTTTGAACAGATGTGGTGCAAAATGAGCAGATACCATGCGGAGGGTCACTCGACCGGGGAGCAGATATCGAATTTCTTCATGCGATGTCTCAGGGTGTTCCTGCTGACGCCAAGCATTCTGGAGGCTTTGACCTGATTGTAACCGCATAGTTCGAGCACTCTCGACACCAATGCCTTTTCAATCATCTCGATGACGTTTTCATGTGTGTTTTCACCGGAGAGTTGAAGGATGTCGGAAATGAGGCCATCCAGTCCGCGCTCGATTCTGAGTAGCAATTTGTCCCGGGTTTCGGCTGTTGGTGAATCTTTCTGCCCGGCGTCGATCTTGAGATGCTCTTCCAGGATGACGTCCCCTAAAGAGAGAAGAACGGCGCGTCGAATGCAATTCTCCAATTCGCGGGCATTTCCCGGCCAGGAATAGGATTTCAGTCTCTCCATGGCTACGTCTTCCACGTAACGAACGGACGCGTGGTATTCCTCGTTGAAGCGGTTCATGAAGTATTCGGCGAGCGCGGGAATATCCTCGGTTCGTTCGCGAAGGGGTGGAAGATGAATGGAGATGATCTTGATCCGCCAGTAGAGATCTTCTCGGAACCTGCCCTGTTCCACTTCCTTTTCGAGATTCTTGTTCGTCGCGGCTATGATCCTCACGTTCGCCTGGAGGGTCTGATTCCCGCCCAGTCGCTCGAACTCGCCGGACTGGAGCACGCGCAGGACCTTGGCCTGGGTTGATAGGGGCATATCGCCAATTTCATCAAGAAAAAGAGTGCCGCCGCGGCATCGTTCGAATTTGCCGATATGAATGCGCTCGGCACCGGTAAAAGCGCCGCGCTCGTGGCCGAAGAGTTCGCTCTCGAAGAGCGTTTCCGGTATCGCGGCGCAATTGACCGCCAGGAACGGTTTGTCCTTCCGGTGGCTGTGATGGTAGATCGCTCTCGCTACGAGTTCCTTTCCCGTCCCGGATTCTCCTGTGATGAGGATGGTTATATCCTTGTTGGCGACCTGTCCTATGAGTTTGTACGCTTCCTGCATCCGCCGGTGGTTTCCGATGATTCTTACGGTTTCCCCCCGGGCCTGAGGAGGTTTGAGGTCAGTGGTGGGGTAGTCCACAACCACCTTCATGAGACGGTTCACCTCCATGGCGTCCCTGACGAGGCGTTGCATTTCCTCCCTGTTGAATGGTTTCAGCAGGTAGTCGTATGCGCCCAGCTTCATGGCTTCGATGGCCACGTCCGTCGTGCCGTAGGCGGTCATTACGATGATCGGCGTTTTGACCTGCGCCCGGCGCATCTCCGCCAGGGTCTCGAGACCGGTCAGTCCGGCCATTTTGTAGTCGAGGAGGACCAGATCGAACGGTTGTCCCGCCACGATCTGGAGAGCGGCTTCCCCGCTGTTGCAAGAGTGTATCTCGTATCCCTCCTTCGTGAAGAAGCGGCGCAGGAAGTGAATGAGGCCGTCATCGTCGTCAACAATCAGTATTCTTTCCATCTTCTCCTGCTGTCTGTTTGGTCGCTATCGAAAAGAACAAGGAAAATGTGGTCCCTTCACCCACGCGGCTATGGACCTTGACCTTTCCGCCATGCCGCTGGATGGTGCTGTACACAATGGATAGTCCCAGCCCGGTGCCGGTTGCCTTCGTGGTGAAGAATGGGTCGAAGATTTTTGCCATGTTTCCTTCTGGTATGCCCGGCCCGGTATCCTCGATATCGATTCGGACGGACCGGAGGCTTCCTTCTTCCCCCTTCAGTGTGTCCGTCTTCGCAGAAACGGTCAATTCGCCGCCGTGCTGCATCGCTTCGAGAGCGTTCACCATCAGGTTCAGCAGCACTTCCCCGAGCTGCTTCCTGTCTCCTGTTATCATTGGGAGGGCGGGGCTGATCTCGGTTCCGATCGCTGTCGCCTGCTGCCTGGCCCGTGGCCTGACAACCAGGAGGGCGTTTTCGGCCAGTTCCCTCACGTCAACGGGACTGAACACCGGCTCTTGAGGCCTTGCAAAATCGAGGAAACGGGTGATCGTCGCTTCCATCCTCTTGATTTGATCCATGGCGACCCGGAAGTCCTCAGTGTGCTCGGGGGAGATCGCTATGTCGCCTTCCACTGAATCGAGGAACAACTTGAGGGAAGTGAGAGGCGTTCTTATCTCGTGGGCCACGCCTGCGGCGAGACGTCCCAGGGAAGCCAGTTGTTGGGACCGGACCGCAGCCTGTTGCGTCTGCTTCAGCTTGACGTCCGTTTCCTTGATTTCCGCTTCCTTCAGAACGACTTCTTTCTCAAGCCTGTGCTGCCGATCTCCAAGCTGCCTCGCCATGTCCCCGAATGCGCCGTAGAGGCGACCGATTTCGTCGGTGCGCTCGGTCCTGATGAGCACCCTCTCGAATTCTCCCCTGGCAAGGTCGTCGGCGGCCTTGCTCAGTCTTCGGATGGGGGTCACGACGTAGTGCGACAGGAGCCATGCAGTGAGAAGGGTTCCACCGATGGAGACTGCGATTGCCATCGATACGTAGAGTTTCAGCCTCTTGGCGCCCTGAAAGGCCTCCTCTTTGTCCTGTTCCACGACGAGAGCCCAGTCCGTTCCTCCCACCTTGGAAGAGGCGCCGATGACCTCGATGCCTCTGTAATCGATGTAGGTGCGCCTCTGAACGTTGGTGTTGAATATATTCTTAAAGCTCTCCGATTGAGCGATGTTCTGGCTCAGTATCCTGGCGGGTTCTTTGTGAGCGAGGAAAGTGCCCTCGCGGTTCACGAGATAGCATTCCCCGGTCTCCCCGAGGGAGACTCTCAGAATGACCGACAAGATGGTATACGTTCCCACGGTCGCGCATACAACGCCGTTCACCCCTCCGCTCCCATCGGGCGATGGTGCGGATATCCTGAAGGAGGATTCCTTTCGATCGGGGTTGAAAAAAATATCGGACATGTACAACGACCCGGTCAGCGGCACAGTGAACCAGTCTTCGGCCGTAAATCCGGATGGGCTGTCCGAGCCGCTGCTATAAATGACGATCCCGTCGCTGGATACAACGGATATCTCGTTGTATGCCTTGTAGCGATTCCTGACCAGATCCAGGTAGGATGCAATCGGTTCGGGACCGGGGGATTGCAGGATCGATGACCCCGCCACCACCTCGATATCCGCCTTGCGCTCGGAGATCCACCTCTCGAGCAACGCTGCCTTGTCGACAGCCACGTGCTGGATTTGGTTGCCGGCCATGCTGAGAATGAGTTCCTCGGCGGTCTTGACCGAGAACGCACCGGTTGCGCAAAGCGGAACGAGTGCGAACGCGAAGAAAAAGAACATCAGCTTGACTTGCATGTTGTTGAGCGGGTGGTTCTCTCTCAAAGGCCCGTCCTTCTTTCGATTGCCTTCTCCCCGAACGGTTGTCCAAAATGCGATGTCTGTTCGAGCAGCGTCGCTTCGAACTATGGAAGCTATCACACACAAATACCATTGTCAGCACCACATTGCACGATTTCCAGGGTATTGTCGCCGGGTTCGGAAGGGCTGGCCGACGAGGCCCGGCAAATGATTTCTTGACAGACTCAAACAACTGTTTTAAATGTACGTTTTAATTCATGGCGCCACCAGGGAATAAGGGTGAGGTCGGTCGCTTTGCCCTGCTTCGTCTCTGAATGCTTGACGGGATTCCGGGGACGGCCCTGCATCGATATTTGTTCTACTGCGGGTAGGCCGGGAGCGAGAATATGGGTTCTGATGCTGATAAGCAGCACGATACTCGTGAGCGTTTGCTGGAAGCGGCGGGCGAGGTCTTTGCCAAGCGGGGCTTCCGAGCCGCTACGGTGCGGGAGATTTCGCGGCTCGCCCGAGCGAATGTTGCTGGTGTCAACTACTATTTCGGCGATAAGGAAATGCTCTACTCCGCCGTTTTACAGCATACTTTCAGATCGGCCGTCCAAAAATACCCGCCCGATATGGGATTGGGTGAGAATGCTTCGCCCGAGGAGCGTCTGCACGCCTTTGTGCTCTCTTTTCTCTACAGGGTGTTGGACGAGGGACGTCCGGCGTGGCATGGAAGGCTGGTGGCCCAGGAGATTGCGGAACCGACGAAGGCGCTCGACAATGTGGTTGGAAATGTCATCCGGCCTTTGCACGACCGGCTTCGAAAGATCGTTAGGGAGTTGTTGGGGAGCGGGGCGCCTGAGCGTCTCGTCACGCGGTGCATGTTGAGCATCATCGGTCAAATCCTTATCTATCACTACTCCTGGCCCGTTTTTGCACGGCTGTACCCTGACGAGTTTGACCGGAAGGACATCGATTCTCTTGCTTTACATGTCACCCGATTCTCTCTGAACGCCATCAGGAGCATGGCCGGAGACGACAGCGTAATTGGTTGACACGGCGGCATCCGTGGCCCTATACAGGTGTCTTGCGGGAGGATCCTCCGGCTGCTGTGGATTATTGTGTTTGTCCGATGATTTGTTCTTGGCGAAGCCCTCGCGCCGATGACCCGTCGGCTGTGCGGCGGGCCGGTCCGAGGGGATATGAGATTGGAGTTGGACGATGCCGAATCATCGTTTTTCGTTTTACGTCGTGATGAGATTTGTTGTTTGCGCCCTGTTGAGCCTGTCGATGACCGGGTGCGCCGTCGGCCCTGATTACCACAGGCCCAAACCGGAAATGCCCGACAAATGGAGCGAGGCGATCGAACCCGTCGAGGTCCCTGGGGCGCCGGGGATTGTGGATATCACTCGATGGTGGTCCCTTTTCAACGACGAGAAACTGACCTCGCTCGTCGAACGCGCCGTTGAGTCCAACAAAGATCTCCGGGTTGCCAGCGCAAAGCTTCGCGAAGCGCGCGCCCAACGGGTGGTGGTGGCATCGGGCGCCTATCCCTACGTCGAAACCGCGAATTCCTACACCCGTTCCCGCGACAGTGAAAATGCTTCGAGCACGCCCGGCCTCGAGTCGGACCTCTTTCTGGTGGGCTTCGATGCAAGCTGGGAAATCGATGTGTTCGGGGGCATCCGAAGGAGCATCGAAGCGGCCGACGCGGACGTAGGTGCATCCGTCGAGAGCCGGCGCGACGTTTTGATCACGGTTCTTGCCGAGGTTGCCAGGGCGTATCTCGACGTCCGGGGAAACCAGTATCGGTTGAAGATTGCTCGGGAAAATATCGTTACTCAACAGAAAACGCTGGAACTGACCGTTGCAAGATTCGATGCGGGCCTCAGCAGCGAACTGAACGTGGCTCAGGCACGGGCTCAACTTGCCAATACCGAGACGCAGGTTCCCCTCCTCGAGAGCAGAATACGCCAGGGGATTTACGAGCTTGGCGTGCTGCTCGGCCAAAGGCCTGAAGACGTGGTCGACGAGTTGATAGCCGAGGCGCCCGTCCCGCCCGTCCCGCCGCAGGTGCCCGTCGGGTTGCCGTCGGAACTCCTTCGACGTCGGCCCGATATTCGCCAGTGCGAAAAGCAGCTTGCTGCCGCCACTGCCCGTATTGGAGTGGCGACGGCGCAGCTTTTCCCGAGTTTTTCACTGACGGGCAGTCTGGGCACGGCGAGTGTGGACGTCTCGAGTGTTTTCAGCTACGGCAGCAGGACATGGTCCGTGGGACCGACGATCACGTGGCCCATTTTCGACGCGGGCAAAATCAGGGCCACGGTCAAGGCGCAGACCGCCCGGCAGGAACAGGCCCTCGCTCTCTATGAGAAGGCCGTACTCACGGCGCTGTCCGACGTGGAAAGCGCCCTGATAGCGTATGTAAAGGAACAGGAGCGAAACCGTTCCCTCGTGGTGGCCGTGAACGCGAACCAGCGCGCCTTCGACATCGGCGACGAACTCTACTCGAAAGGGCTGGTCGATTTCCTCAACGTCCTCGACAGCCAGCGGGCGCTCTACACCTCGCAGGATTCACTGGCTCAAAGCACGACGACCATTTCCACCAATCTTGTGGCTCTTTTCAAATCACTGGGGGGCGGATGGGCTGTCCCGGTTGCAGAATGATGTAAGCCGGCTGTCCTCCCGCACCGTTTTTCCCGATGGAGTATTGACGCCCCCGGCGGGGCGTCCGGCGCTCCGGCTTGCGCTGGAGTTGTGTAGCATCCCGTCGACCCGGGGGCCTTTCAAACGCCGGCATTCCATTTCACCAGGAGAATGATTCCATGCAACCACCGAAAGAGAAATTGCTGGAAATGCTCCGCACGATGCTTCTGACTCGCAAGTTCGAGGAGAGACTGACCGAACTCTGCAAAATTGAGGGGAAAATTCCAGGGATGATGATCCTCTGCACCGGCCAGGAAGCGGTGGCGTCCGGTGTGTGCGCCGCACTCTCCCCAAACGATGTAATTGTCTCCAACCACCGCAGCCACGGTCACCTGCTGGCAAAGGGCGCCGACCCGAAAACGCTGATGGCTGAAATTTTCGGAAAAAGAACGGGATGCAACAAGGGCAAGAGCGGGACACTCCATCTCGCGGTGCCCGAGGTGAACGCTCTCTGCACTACTACCGTTGTGGGTGGAGGCATACCCATTGCCGTTGGAACGGCCTTCGCCCAAAAATACCGGAAAGAGAAGAACGTGACGGCCTGTTTTTTCGGCGACGGCGCCGCGGACGAAGGATCGTTCCACGAGGCGTTGAACCTGGCGAGCTTGTGGGATCTCCCGGTTGTTTTCGTATGCGAGAACAACCTCTATGCGGGCGCTCAACGGTATGAAGAACACACCCGGTTGAAGAACGTGGCGGAGAGGGCGGCGGCCTACGACATTCCCGGCGCTGTCGTGGACGGGAACGATGCGGTTGCTGTCTATTCGGCTGCCCGGGAGGCCAAGGAGCGGGCGCTGCTCGGGCTCGGGCCTTCCCTGGTGGAATGCAAGACCTACCGTTGCCGTGGGCACGGCGAGAGCGACCACCAAATCTATCAGCCCGCCGAAGAGATCGCTCTCTGGAAGGAACGGTGCCCTTTGCCAAGACTCCGCGAAGAGGCGGTTTCCCGTGGCATCCTTTCCGGGGCGGAACTCGAGGACCTGGAGGCCGAACTGGCGGAACGGGTTGAAGATGCTGTCCGCTACGCCGAAGAAAGCCCCTGGCCGAGACCGGAGGAAGCCCTGGAAGACGTCTACGCATAGATCCGGATGCGTCCGGACTCTCATTACATTCAGGAGGCGATCGTGCGGCAGTTGACTCTGGGCCAGGCGGTGAATCAGGCTTTGAGAGAAGAAATGTTGAGAGATCCGGCGGTTTTCATCGCCGGTGAGGGCGTCGGAGTGGGCATCCACGACAACCCCTGCATGCCGACGGCCGGGCTTCTGAAAGCATTCGGTCCGGAACGCGTCAAAGACACTCCAGTGTCCGAGGCGGCCATCGCGGGGCTTGCCGTCGGGGCTTCGGTGATGGGCCTGAGACCGGTTGTGGAGATCATGTTCAACCCGTTTTTCACCATCGCTTCGGACATGATTGTCAACCATGCGGCGAAGCTTCGCTACCTTTCCGGAGGCAAATCGGCCTTTCCCATGGTGATTCGAATGAAGAGCGGCGCGGGCTTCTCGGCCGGTTGCCAGCACTCTCACAACCTCGAAGCATGGGCGGCTCACGTTCCGGGACTGAAGGTGGTGATGCCGTCCACTCCGGCCGACGCCAAAGGGCTCTTGAAGTCGGCGATTCGCGACGACAACCCGGTGCTTTTCATCGAGGATATGATACTATATTTCGTGCCGGGTCCCGTTCCCGAGGAAGACTATCTGACGCCTTTGGGCAAGGCGGAAGTGAAACGGGAGGGCAGGGACGTGACCGTCGTCACGTGGTCGAAGATGCTCGGGGTTGCCGTGAAAGGCGCAGCGCTTCTCGCCGAAAAAGGGATCGATGCCGAGATTGTGGATTTGAGGACCCTTTCGCCGCTGGACAAGGAGACCATCGTTCGTTCGGTGCGAAAGACCGGGCGTCTCGTGGTCCTGCACGAGGCAACCCGGACGGGCGGCTTCGCGGGCGAGGTGTGCGCGGTGGTGACGGAGGAGGCATTTTCGAGTCTGAAGGCGCCTTTCCGACGGGTGACCGGTCCGGATATTCCCGTCCCGTGCAGCCCCCCTCTGGAACGGTTCTATATCCCGAATGAAAAGGCATTGGTGGATGCTGTTCTGGAAATAGTGTAAGGATCGTTCCAACTCCCGCCGATTTATATAAAAGGGGGGCGTGCGCGCTCTGTTTTCGTCCTTCGTAATGACCCGCTCGGGATGTGGTGGTTGGCACCGCAGGTGCGTGGCGCCGGACCACGGAAGAAGCTGGGGAAACTGCTCGGATGCGTGCGAAGCCTCCCTCGGGGGCCATTTCTGCCGCATGGGGGAGTGAGACCGATGAAGGAACGAGAGGAGAAACCCGTTGCGGAAGGGATACTGGGCGAGACTCCGATTTCCGGAATGGCGGAAGATGGGGGACCGTCGCCTGCAGCAACACCCCGTAAGGCGCGATCGTCGTTGAAATGGACGGCGTTTGCGCTCGTTGGCCTCGTGATTCTTTCCAGCCTGGCTTTCGGAGTGAAGTGGTACCTGGGTTCGGCGGATGGCGTCGTCGTGCCCGATGCCAGGGTCAAGGGCGATTTTACCGCAGTGAGTTCAACAATACGGGGCAGAATCGACCTCCTTGCCGTTCAGGAGGGGGATCGCGTCGAGAAGGGGCAGACGGTGGCGCGGCTCGGGGCGGATGAGTCTCGATCGGAGGCGGATAGGGCGAGTGCAAAGCTCAAGGCCATCCAGGCGGAACTCGACGATGCGAAGGCCGCACTGTCCCTTGCCCGTGACAAGAGAGAGAAGGTTGCCGGTCAGGCCGAAGCTCAACTCGAGCGAGCTCGCGAACGCCTGAAAAGAGCGCGCGCGGAAGAACAGAGAACGTCATCCCGGGCGCCAGATAGAAGGTACGCTTACTACCAGGCGGGACCGTCGTATGTCCGCGACATGGTGGAAACGCGCAGAGCCCGGGATCACTTCAGGGCCGAACAAGAGCGCGCAAAGAAAGAAATAGGCGCGAGCGAGGCCATTCTGAAGGCGGCCAGGGCAGATGCCGCCGAAATCAAGACGCTGCAGGAAAAGACGGACGCTTTGAACGGAAGACTGGCTGATGCCCGGGCAGAACTTGCAGCGGCCAACCAGAAGCTGGCCGCTGCCGCCGTTGCCAGCCCCATCGCCGGCATGGTGGCGAAAATAATCGGCAGAACCGGTGAAACGGTCGATCCGGCACAACCCATCGCCATGATCTTGAATCTCGACCAGATATGGGTGGAAGCTCTTGTCAGGGAGGGCGACTACGATGAGATCCACCCCGGACAGGCGGTGGATCTCAAGGTGGAGGCTTTCCCGCACACGGGTTTCACTGGAAAGGTCGTAAACGTCGGAGTGGCCGTCTCCTCCGAACTGGCCCGCCTGCCCGACCCCCGTTCTCCGGGGAGCGAAGTGAAGCCGGGGCAGACCGTTCCGGTCAAGATCGCGGTGGACGATCCCCATCGTCTGCTGAGGCCCGGGATGACCGTGTCGGCGAAGTTCGCCCGAGGCACGGGGTATGAAAATCCCGTCGGGAAATCCGGTGGCGGTTGAGAATAGAGCCAGCCTGAGAATATCTCGATCGGGGTTCGCCAAGTCTGGAAGCATTCTCCTCAAGACCTGGAAAAGAATACAGCTTGACTGGATGTCCCCTGTCGGCGGAAGGGAACCTGTCCGATGAGAGGGTGGGTTGCTGTTCTTTTTTGAGACCGAATGTTATAACCTCCGGTAACCTGAGACGCCCCGACTGGCGGCGGCGAACGGTCCGTAAGCCGCATCGTTGTTGAGTTTCCCGGCTGTGTATGGGTGCGCGTGATGACGTCGAGGCTGGGTTGGCGCGCCACGAATGAGGGAATAGAATGATTTTTCTGCGATGGAAAGATGCTGGATGGGCTGGAGTGCCCCGCGTGCTTCGCGCGTTCTGCATTCTGGGGTTCGTGTTGGGCTTGTGCGTGGCCACGACGGCTTGCTCCAGGGATGCGAACGGCAGCGCAAAGGCCAACGAGCGCGGCAAGAAGCCGGTTGTCTCGGTTACGGCAGCCGACGCAGCGGAAAAGGACGTGCCCGTGCAGGTGCGCGCCATCGGAAATGTGCAGGCCTATACAACGGTGACAATCAAAGCTCAGATCGATGGAGCGATCACCGCCGTGCACTTTAGCGAAGGCCAGAAGGTGAAGAAGGGAGATCTCATTTTCAGCATCGATTCGCGGCCCTTTGAAGCGAAGCTGAAACAGGCGGAGGCCATCCTTGCGAAAGAAAAAGCGCAGTTGCAGACTGCAAGGAAACAGGTGGAACGTTATTCCGCGGTCGTGAAGAAGGGGTTCGTGTCAGAGGAGAAATTCGATCAGATCATATCGGATGCCGTTGCGCTTGAAGCCGGCGTGCGTGCGGATGAAGCGGCGGTGGAGAGCGCCAGGCTGGAACTCAAGTACTGCAGCATCACTTCCCCCATCGACGGTTACGTGGGTGAGATCAAGGTGAATCAGGGGAACGTCGTCAAGGCGAACGACAACGAGAAACCCCTGGTGATCATCAATCAGACCAGCCCCATTTACGTGTCCTTTGCGGTCCCCGAACAGAACCTGCCGGCGATCAAGAAACACATGGCAAAGGGAAAGCTGACCGTGCAGGCGGTTGTCCCCGGTGAGGAAGATCAGTCGGTGCGGGGGGAACTGACTTTCGTGGACAACATTGTGGATATGGCGACGGGGACCATCCTGCTGAAAGCGACCTTCAGCAACGAAGAGAGGCAGTTGTGGCCCGGGCAGTTCGTGAACGCGGTACTTACCCTGACCACTGAATCGGGGGCCGTGGTGATCCCTTCCAGGGCGGTCCAGGCCGGGCAGCAAGGGCCGTTTGTGTTCGTGGTGAAACCCGATTCCACGGTTGAATACCGCCAGGTGTCGGTGGGGAGGATCTTCGATAACGATGTTGTGATTACGAAAGGCGTCGCGTCCGGCGAGCGGGTGGTTACCGACGGACACCTCAGACTGGCGCAGGGATCGCCGGTGAAGGTCGTCGGCGATGGGGAAATCACTGGCGGGGGATCCCGCCAATGAGCATATCCGAACCCTTCATTCGACGACCGGTCGCAACGACTCTCGTCATGATGGGCATCTTGATCTTTGGAATCATGGGCTATCGGCTCCTTCCCGTGAGCGAACTGCCCAACGTGGACTTTCCCACCATCGATGTGAGCGTGAGCTTTCCCGGCGCGAACCCCGAGACCATGGCTTCGTCGGTGGCGATGCCTCTCGAACGGCAGTTTTCGACCATTGCGGGTTTGGACTCCATGTCGTCGGTGAGCGCTCTCGGGACCACGCGGATCACATTGCAGTTCAGTCTGGACCGGAACATCGACGGTGCCGCCCAGGATGTCCAGACCGCCATTGCCACGGCGCAGCGCCTTCTTCCCTCCGATCTTCCCAGTCCTCCGTCGTATCGAAAAGTGAACCCTGCGGATCAGGCCATTCTCTTCGTGGCCTTGAGTTCTCCGATCCTTCCCCTGTCTATGGTGGACGAATACGCTCAAACGATCATGGCCCAGAGGATTTCCATGATCAGCGGCGTTGCCCAGGTGATGGTCTTCGGCGCCCAGAAGTACGCTGTCCGCGTGCAGTTGAATCCTAAGGCGCTTCACTCTAAGGGGATCGGCTTCGATGAAGTCCAGAAGGCCATCGAGAAGGCGAATGTGAACATCCCCACCGGAACTCTCTACGGCAAGGACCAGGCGTTCATTATCCAGGCGACCGGCCAGCTCTACAACGCTGAAGCTTACAAGCCCCTCATCGTCGCCTATCGAAACGGCTCTCCGGTGCGTTTGCGAGAGGTCGGGACGGCTATCGACAGTGTGGAAAACGATAAGATAGCGGCCTGGTACAACACGGCGGAAGGCGAAAACCGCTCCATCACGCTCGCGATTCAACGCCAGCCCGGCACGAATACCGTTGAAGTGGCCGACGCCATAAAAGCGCTTCTACCAAGCTTCCGTGCCCAGATCCCGGCCTCAGTCAACATAAACATTCTCTACGACCGGTCGGAATCGATCCACGATTCCATCCAGGACGTCAAGTTCACGCTCTACCTCAGCCTGTGCCTGGTGGTCCTGGTGATTTTTCTCTTTCTCAGAAATGTCTCGGCTACGATCATTCCCAGTCTCGCCCTGCCGCTCTCGATCCTCGGCACCTTCGCCGCCATGCACATGCTTGGCTACAGCCTCGATAACCTCTCTCTGATGGCGTTGACTCTTTCGGTGGGGTTCGTTGTGGACGATGCCATCGTCATGCTTGAAAACATCGTCCGACACATGGAGATGGGGAAGAGCAGACTCCAGGCCTCCCTCGACGGAGCGCGGGAGATCGGCTTCACCATTTTGTCCATGACGCTTTCACTCGCCGCCGTTTTCATCCCTCTGCTCTTCATGGGAGGCATTCTCGGGAGACTGCTCCACGAGTTCGCCGTCACTATCGGAGTAGCCGTGCTGGTTTCCGGTTTTGTCTCGCTGACGCTCTCGCCAATGCTCTGCAGCCGCTTCCTCACGCCGCCGAGTTCGGAGAAGCACGGCCGATTCTATGCGTTTACCGAGCGGTTCTTCAACGGGATGCTCGGAGTCTACGAGGTCACCCTGAGATGGGTCCTGGGGCGCCGACGGATCATTATCGTCCTTTCGGCGCTCCTGCTCGCGGCGACGGGATATCTTTTCGTGGCGGTTCCCAAAGATTTCATACCCAGTCAGGATACGGGGCAGATAACTGGCTTCACGGAAGCCGCCCAGGGTATTTCGTTTGAAGCGATGGCGCAGCACCAGCGGGCGGTTGCGGCGATCGTTCGGGAAGATCCCAACGTTGCTGCATTCATGTCCACCGCCGGAGCTACGGGAGGCAACCCGACGGGCAATGCGGGGCGGCTCATGATGCGATTGAAGCGGCGGGCGGAACGGACGATGAGTGCCGACCAGGTGGTCCAGAGCTTGCGGTCGAAGCTCTCCTCGGTCCCGGGAATCAACGTGTTTCTGCAAAATCCGCCGGCGATCCAGATCGGGGCGCGCATGACCAAGAGCCAGTACCAGTACACGCTGCAAGGGGCCGATATCAAGGAGCTATTTCAGTGGGCCCCCGCGCTGGAGGATAAATTTCGTAGCCTGCCCGCGATCCTGGACGTGACGAGCGACCTTCAGATCACGAGCCCTCAGGTCACGGTCAATATCGACAGAGACAAGGCCCTGGCACTTGGCATATCGGCCGACGAGATAGAGAATACGCTGTACAGCGCCTATGGCGCGCGCCAGATCTCAACCATTTACACGCCATCCAACCAATACCAGGTGATCATGGAGGTGCTGCCGGAGTACCAGGCGGACCCTGCTTCGCTGGGAATGCTTTACCTGCAATCTTCGAGCGGGAGACTGGTCCCGTCCGAATCGGTGGTCAAGCTCACCCGGAACGTAGGACCGCTTACCGTCAACCACACGGGCCAGCTTGCCTCGGTCACCATCTCATTCAATCTGAAACCAGGAGTGGCCCTCGGAGATGCCGTCGCTCAGATTGAAAGCGCCATTCGCGAGCTTCGATTTCCAGCAACGCTTACGGGGAGCTTTCAGGGGACGGCTCAACAGTTCCAGACGTCGCTCAAAGGCATGTGGATCCTCTTGCTTCTCGCCATTCTGGTCATTTACATGGTGCTCGGCATTCTGTACGAGAGTTTCATCCATCCCCTGACCATTTTGTCCGGGTTGCCGTCGGCGGCGGTCGGCGCGCTCCTGACGCTGCTGATCTTCCGTACGGACCTCAGCATCTATGCTTTCGTGGGCATCATCATGCTGGTCGGTATCGTGAAGAAGAACGCCATCTTGATGATCGACTTCGCCCTGAGCGCCCAGAGGGAGCAGGGGAAAACGCCCGCGGAAGCCATCTACGAGGGGTGTATCCTCAGATTTCGCCCCATCATGATGACCACGATGGCTGCCCTCATGGGTACGCTGCCCATAGCCCTCGGATTCGGAGCCGGGGCGGAGGCGCGTCGCCCGCTTGGCCTCGCGGTGGTCGGGGGGCTCGTGCTATCCCAATTGTTGACCCTCTACATCACGCCCGTGGTATATATCTACATGGAGGTGCTTGTCGCCAGGATGAGAGGGCTCCGGGGGCGTCGCGGGACGCAGCCCGAGGAAATTTTGCCCGGGACCGGACCCGGCGATGGACCGCGTCTCGATTGGAAATGCTCTGAGGATATGGAGATACGCCGTGAGCTCCGTTGAAACTGTCGCTGTGACGAGACCTGGCTGCCGGCTCGCCGCGGTCGTTCACCTGCCCGCGAAGGCGCCTACTGGAGTTGTCGTCTGTTGCCACGGGCTGGTGAGTTCAAAGGAGAGCGCAAAATTCATCGCGCTTGGCGAGGATCTGAGCCGCGCCGGGCTGACCGCCGTTCGATTTGATTTTTCCGGCTGCGGCGAAAGTGAGTTCCCTCCCGAAAAGAGCCTCCTTGAGGCCCGGATGCTGGATCTTGCCGCCGTCTTGCAGTTCGTGCGGCGTCAAACATGGTCGAACGGTCCAATCAGCCTCCTCGGGTCGAGTCTCGGAGGTTTCCTGTCTCTTCTTACGGCGGCTGGGGAAGGGGAGGGGATACGGTCCGTCGTGTGCTGGGCGACGCCTTTCAGCCTGGCGAGAATCCGCAAGGCCATCGAGGATGCGGGACCCGCGGACAATCCTCTTGGCCCGGAGATGGAACTTGGAAGTCCCGACAACCTCGACAGTCTGCCCCCCATTCCCCGCGTGTTGATCCTTCACGGACAGGAGGACGAACTGGTCCCCTGGATGCAGGCTGTTTCAATCTATCGGAAAGTTGGTGAACCCGGGAAGCTCATGCTGATGAGGACGGCCGATCACCAGATCATCGACCCGTCCTGGCGCCAGATGGCGATGAAATTGAGCGTGAACTGGCTTCTGGAGCAGATGGGCTGAATGATCTGATGAATCGAACCACAGGAGAATCGTTTTGCTGACTCAATGGATTTCAAACTTCGCAGTGAAGTGCCTGGATACGACGGGATATTTCGGCGCGGCGGCGCTGATGGCTCTTGAAAGCATGATAGCGCCCGTACCGAGCGAAGCGGTCATGCCTTTTGTGGGCTTTCTCGTGGTGGACGGCAAATGGAACTTCTGGCTTGCTGTATTAGCCGCCAGCGCCGGTTCCATCGTGGGATCTGCGATCTCGTACGCCATGGGATACTACGGCGGAAAGCCCGTTGTGCTTAAAGTTGGGAAGTACCTGCTGCTCGATCGACACGACCTGGAGCTGACGGAACGATTCTTTCACCGGCGGAGCGGCGCGGTCACGATTCTTGTCAGCCGTTTCATTCCGGTGGTGAGACATTTGATTTCCATCCCCGCCGGGGTTGGAAAGATGCCGCTCATGCCGTTTCTGATTGCGACCTTGACGGGCGCGACCATCTGGAACACCTTCCTGCTGGTATGCGGGATGAAGCTTCGAGAACACTGGGGAGTCGTGCAGAAGTATTCGCACGAAGTGGACATTGTCGTAATTGTATTGCTCTGCCTGGCGATGGGGTGGTTTCTGCGCGCGAGATTGACCGGAAGGGGCCGGGTGGAGGGAGGAACGGCTGCGATGGATGGAGAGAAAGCTACGCCGGAAAAGGAACGTCCCGTCGGAGGCGTCAACTAAAGGGGGCGCGGCAAGCCGCGCCCCCTTCGATTCCTCGCGCGCAAATTCCATTAGTCTCTTTGGGAAAGCTCCACAAGCACGCCAAAGGTAGACTTGGGATGGAGGAAGGCGATCTTGGCGCCGCCTGCGCCTATTCTCGGTTTCTCATCGATCAGTCTCACCCCTTTGGCCTTCAGTTCGGCCAGGGCCTCTTCGAGGTTGTCCACGCGGAATGCCAGATGCTGCACGCCTTCGCCGCGTTTTTCAATGTAATTGCCGATAGGGCCGTCGGGGGCGGTGGATTCGAGAAGCTCCACTTCCGTGTCGCCCACGGGGAAGAAAGCGGTCGTCACCTTCTGCTCTGCCACCGTCTCGCTGCCTGCATGGAGCAGCCCCAGAATATCTACGTAGAGTTTCTTTGATTCTTCGATGTTCTTGACTGCGATGCCGATATGGTCTAACTTCAGAACCTTCATGACGCCTCCTCCTGCTCTTGAGATTAAGAAACCCACTTCGCGACTATCTCACGCATGATACTGTACGGATCACGCTTACGCTCGAGTATCTCGTCCACGAGGCGGTCCAAGTGACCGTTATCCTGAAGCCGCTGCCTGACTCGCCTGAAGAGTTCGTTGTGGATCATCCGGAGAGTCTCCATGCGGGTGCGGTCTCGCCTCTTTTCGATGAACCTGCCGGTATTTTCTAGATGGTTCCGATGGGCCTGGATAGCATCCCATAGGTCGGTCACTCCCTCATCGTTGACGGCGACCGTCTTAACGACGCAGGGCGACCAGTCGCTGGGTTTGATGTGTGCATCCTGCGCAATCCGCACGCCAACCTCCGCACTGAGCTGATCCGCCCCTGGGCGGTCGGCTTTGTTGATGGCGAAAACGTCTGCGATTTCCATGATACCCGCCTTCATGCTCTGGATGGAGTCGCCGAGACCCGGCACCAGCACGAGGCAGGTAGTGTCGGCGATGCCGATGATGTCAACTTCATCCTGGCCGACTCCAACCGTCTCTATGATGATCAGGTCCTTGCCGAAGGCGTCCAATACCTTGACGACATCACCCGTAGCCTTGGCCATGCCTCCTAGAAAACCGCGGGTTGCCATACTCCGGATGTACACTTCCGGGTCGGTGCTGTGTTCGCTCATGCGAACCCTGTCCCCGAGGATGGCGCCGCCGGTGAAGGGACTGGAAGGATCCACCGCAACGATCCCCACGGAGAGCCCTGATTTCCGAATGGTGTGAGTGAGTCTGTCTGTAAGGGTGCTCTTTCCCGCTCCGGGAGATCCGGTTATGCCGAGGATGAAGGCCTTGCCGGTATGGGCGTAGAGCTGTTCCATGCAGGGGTAGGCTCTTTCGTCCTCATCCTCCAGCCAACTTATGAGACGCGCCACCGCTCTGGGGGAACCTTGAAGGATCTCTTTAACGTAATCCATCTGTCACTCCAATGCCTTTCCAAATTGCCGCTTGTTGGTGGTCCAGACCGCTACGGCGCAAAACCTGCGGGGGTGGCTCGAAACTGGTGCCGCCAATCAGATTCGTAAGAGGTTGTGCAGGACGTTTGGGATCAAAGCCCGCGTAACCGCGCGCGAGCGCACGGGAAAGCGGGATAGAAGCCGGAGCGCGTGTGAAATAATCTACATGGATCTACGATGCCAGCGACAACGAACGGATCTCCCGCGCGAACCGGGCGCTCCATCCCCAACCGGCCGTTCTTGAGTGAAACCCATCAAGTGGACCGGGGGAGCCCTGCTACCGGCAGGCGAGCGGTCCATGCCCCGAGCACGGGGCATGGACCGCCAATAAACGTGCCGGTTGCTGTGTCCTTTGCCAGGTCTGCTTACTTCCCAGCTCTGGCATTGTCCTGGATGTATTTCACGATGTCATTCGTCGCGGTGCCGGGTCCGAAGATAGCGGCCACGCCAGCTTTTTTGAGGCCGTCGTAATCTTCTTCGGGGATGATACCGCCGCCTACGATGAGAACGTCGTTCAAGCCCTTGGCCTTCATGAGTTCCACAACTTTGGGGAAGAAATAGTTGTGCACGCCGGAAAGGCTGCTCATACCCACCACGTCGGCATCCTCCTGGAGAGCCGCCTGGACGATCATCTCAGGAGTCTGACGGAGCCCGGTGTAGACGACTTCCATACCGGCTTCTGCAAATATTCTTGCCAAAAGCTTTGCGCCGCGGTCATGTCCATCCAGACCGGGTTTAGCAACTATAATCTTGATTTTCTTAGCTTGTGCCATGAAAAGTACCTCCGCTGTCGCAATTGATGGTCTCGTAGTCTCTAGTCTAGACGTATTCTTTGGGTCGATATTCACCGAAAACGTTCCGCCATACGTCGCAAATCTCGCCGATGGTGGCTTTCGCCTTGACGGCCTGGATTACGTAAGGCATGACGTTCTCGTCGGTCTTGGAGACATCGGCGAGCTTGTCCAAAGCCGCCTTCCATGCAGCCTGGTCTCTGCTTGCGCGGAGTTTCTTGAGCTTCGCAGTCTCGATTTCTCCGACCGACATATCAATCTTCAGAAGACCCTCTGGAGGCGGTTCCTTCATGGTGTACTTGTTGATGCCGACATACACGCGCTCGTTGCCCTCGATTTCCTTCTGGAACCGATACGAGCTGTTCTGGATCTCCTTCTGGATGTAGCCCTGCTCGATGGCCGTCAGGGTTCCGCCCATGGCGTCGATCTTCTTGATGTACTCTTCGATTTCAGCCTCGATCTTACTGGTCATGGCTTCAACGTAGTAGGAGCCGGCCAGAGGATCGATGGTGTCGGTCGCACCGCTCTCTTCCGCCACGATCTGCTGCGTACGGAGCGCCACGGTCACAGCCGCCTGGGTGGGCAGACAGAGGGCTTCGTCGTAGGAATTGGTGTGGAGGGACTGGCAACCGCCGAGGCAAGCTGCGTAGGTCTGCAGGCCAACCCGGACGATATTGTTGAGGGGCTGCTGCGCCGTCAGGGTAACGCCACCGGTCTGGACATGGTAGCGCATCATCATGGAGCGAGGATCTTTCGCTTTGAAACGATCCTTCATGATCTTGGCCCAGACCCTGCGGCCTGCGCGGAACTTGGCGACTTCTTCGAGAACATTGGTGAACGCGTTGTAGAAGAAGCTCAACCGTCCCGCGAAAGCATCGACGTCCATCCCGCGATCGATACATGCCTGAGCGTAGGCGATGCCGTCGGCGATGGTGAACGCCATTTCCTGAGCGGCCGTGGACCCGGCTTCACGAATGTGGTAACCGCTGATGCTGATGCTATTCCAGCGGGGAACGTTCTTCTGGCAGAATTCGATCAGGTCCACCGTTAATCTCATGGTGGGTTTCGGGGGATAGATGTATTGGCCGCGGACCGTGATTTCCTTTAGAACGTCGTTCTGAACGGTGCCGGCTACCTTGTCGTAAGATACTCCCTGCTCCTCGGCGATGGCGAGATACATACCCAGCAACACGGTGGCGCCCGCATTGATGGTCATGGAGGTGCTCACTTTGTCGAGGGGAATCTTGTTAAAGAGAACCTTCATGTCCTCGATGGAGTCGATGGCGACGCCAACTTTGCCGACTTCGCCCATGGAAAGGGGGGCGTCGCTGTCGTATCCGGCCTGGGTCGGAAGGTCGAAGGCGACGCTAAGGCCGGTCTGGCCCTGCTGGAGCAGATAGAGGTATCTCTCGTTCGTTGCCTTGGCGCTGCCGAATCCGGCATACTGACGCATCGTCCAGAAACGACCGCGATACATGGTTGGCTGAACCCCTCGTGCGAAGGGGTATTCGCCCGGATAGCCGAGGTCACGGTCATAGTCAAGCCCCTTGACGTCCAAAGGCGTGTAGAGCCGTTCGACCGGCGCGCCTGAAATAGTGGTGAACTCCGGTCGACGTTCGGCGGCCTTTGAAAGTGTTTTCTTGACTGATCCTTGATCCCATTTTTCCTTGCCAGCTTTGATTTTCTCTAATGCCTTTTCGTCAAACATGCTTTCCCTCCTCAACGCGAATTCCACACGAAACCGCCCGCTCGAAACTCATAACGGACTCTCTCAAAAAAGCACGAACCGGATAGTTCGGGCGTCCCAGGGGCATTCCAGACTCTCCCCACCAGGAATCAAAGCGTGGGATGCTCCCGTACAGGATAAATAATTGGAGATTGGTTAATGAGATTCAACAGAACACCTCACCGTGCAACAAAAAGCGACCCGAAGCAATTGCACGGGATAAACGAATGCCTTCTTTTGTATAGCAGCAAGGAATGGAAGAATCAACAGAATTGATATAGTGCGAGGAAAATGAAGGAATATTGGAAAGGAAATCTAGCCATACGATCCAAGAGCGCCTCACGGTACGTTCGGGGCACTCGGGGGTTACGGCCAATGTGGCCGGGCCATCCCCGTCGGACTACTTGTGCAAAGCGAAAATCCTTCGAAAGGTTGTTTTCTCGATCATGAGAGGCGAAAGGAACGCGCAGCCCCACGCCGATGCTTTGTGCGCCGGGCGATTCGTGAAATACAAAAGGCGGCGCGAGGCCGCCTTTTGTATTTCAATGATAGCCGCTCGTAATTAGAGAGGCAGAGCCTTCACCAGTTCGCGCACCGCGGCGACGGACTTGTCGAAAGCCGTCTTTTCATCGGGCAGAAGCGTGATTTCGATGACCTTCTCGACGCCGTTCTTGCCGAGCTTCGCAGGCACGCCGACATAGTAGCCGCCAACGCCGTATTCCTTGTCACAGAAAGCGGCGCAGGGCAGAATGCGCTTCTTGTCCTTCAGGATCGATTGAGCCATCTCGACTGCCGAGGCGGAAGGCGCGAAGAAGGCGCTGCCCGTCTTGAGCAGGTTGACGATCTCGGCGCCGCCGTTGGCGGTGCGTTTGATCATAGCGTCGATCTTTTCCTTCGGAAGCAGGTCGGGCAGCGGAATGCCGGCAACCGTGGTGTAACGGGGCAGCGGAACCATGGTGTCGCCGTGGCCCCCGAGAACGAAAGCGTTGATGTCTTCAACCGACACATCGAGTTCCATGGCGATGAAGGCGCGGAAACGAGCGGAGTCGAGAACACCGGCCATACCCATGACGCGTTGGGTCGGGAAACCGCTCACCTTGTGGGCGACATACACCATGGCGTCCAGAGGATTGGATACGATGATGAGAAAAGCATTGGGAGAATGCTTGCAGATCTTCTCAGTTACGTCTTTCACGATCTTGGTGTTGATGGCCAAGAGGTCATCGCGGCTCATGCCGGGTTTACGCGGCAGGCCGGCAGTGATGATGACGATATCGGAATTTGCAGTGTCAGCATAGTCGTTGGTTCCGGTCACACAGGAATCGAACCCCTCGACCGTAGAGGCCTGGAAGAGGTCAAGAGCCTTACCCTGGGGTAAGCCCTCGACGATATCAATGATTACAACGTCCCCCAACTCCTTTGCTGCTGCCCAATGAGCGGCAGTGGCGCCCACGAATCCCGCGCCAACGACGGTGATCTTTTTTCTGCCAATTGCCATGATGCTCCTCCTTAGCTTTCGTCAACTACAATTTTCACCACGTTCGCTTTGATCTCAACCTCGATCAGCCGATAACGGCCAGGATGTCACCCTTCTGCACGCTCTGGCCTTCCTTGCAGTTGATCGATTTGATGGTGCCTGCGACAGGCGCGGGCAGAGAGTTTTCCATCTTCATGGCTTCCAGAATCATGACAACATCGCCTTCCTTCACCGCGTCGCCGACCTTCACCTCATACCGGATGACCATTCCGGGCATGGGGGATTCCACCACTGTCCCCCCCTCGACGGGAGCGGCCTTGGGTGCGGGAGCGGCAGCCGGGGCTGCGGCTTTGGGCGCTGCTGCCACGGGCCTGGGCGCTACAGCCTGGGGAATCGGAGCAATGGAAGCGATGGCGGGAGCCCCGCCAATCATATCCACTTCAACCTCGAAGTAGTCGCCGTCGACAAACACGTTGAACGTACGGACCGCTTCGGTCTTCTCGGGAGCAACCTTCGTAGGCTTCTCGATGAGGAGGCCCTTCTTGGCTTTTGCGATGAGTTCGTCTTCTGCCTTGACCTGTTCCAGCGTTTTGGCCAGAACCTCGGCGGGCACGGGTTCCTTGCCGTATTTCCAGGTGAGGTAACGCTTGCCCGTCATGGGGTAAATGGCATAGATCAGAACATCGTCGATGTCCTTCGCCAGCCCTTCGGTTTCCTTCCAGCATTTATCCATTTCCGGAGCGATTTCATCTGCTGGCCGGCAGGTGATTGGGGTCTCGCCGCGGGGGTAGCCCTTGAGGGCCTTCTTCTGTGTTTCGGGATCGACGGGGACAGGAGTCTCGCCATAAAGTCCGAAGAAGAGGTCCTTGCTCTGGGCGGAAATCATCTTGAACGACTCTTCGGGGGTGTCGAAGAGTACGTTGTTGACGGCCTGGATGCCAACGATCTGGCTGGTCGGCGTGACGAGGGGCACCTGGCCCATTTTCTTCCGAACCTGCGGCAGGGCCTTGAACACGTCATCCAACTTGTCGGAGGCTCCCATTTCACGGAGCTGATTGATGAGGTTGGAGAGCATGCCGCCAGGGGTCTGGTGCAGCAGCACGTTGATATCGATGACGGACATGCGGTCGTCGAGCAGGTGACGATACTTGGGCGAAATAGACTCGACAAACACGCTCAGTTTCGCAAGCTGCTTGAGATCGAATCCGGTGTCGCGGTTGGTTCCCTGGAGGCTTACGACCAGAGGCTCGATAGCGGGGTGGGAACTACGGAAGGCCCACGGGCTGAGGCACGTATCCACCACGTCCACGCCGGCTTCAATGGCCTTGAGAAGCGAGAGATCCGCCATGCCCGAAGTGAAGTGGCTGTGCAGGTTGATGGGAACCTTGACGCTTTCCTTGAGGGCCTTCACCAGGTAGTAGGCGTCGTAGGGAGCGATCAGACCGGCCATATCCTTGATGCAGACGCTGTCCGCGCCCATGTCTTCCAGTTGTTTGGCCTTCTTTACATAGTATTCCAGGTTGTACACGGGACCGCCCATCCTGCGCTCGGTCAACGAGTAGCAAATAACGCCCTGGAAGTGCTTGCCGTGCTTCTTGATGATGGGAACGACCGCCAAAAAGTTCCGGAAGTCGTTGAGAGCGTCAAAGGTGCGGAAAATGTCCATGCCATTGACACACGCACGATCGACGAACGCCTCGGCGACGTCGTCGGGATAGTTCCTGTATCCGACCAGGTTCTGGCCGCGAAGCAACATCGAGAAGGGGGTCTTCTTGATGTATTTCTTCAGAGTGCGGATTCGTTCCCAGGGATCTTCATTGAGGAAACGATGCATGGTGTCGAATGTCGCCCCGCCCCAGACTTCCATGGCCCAGAAACCGACCTTGTCCATTTCCTCGGCGATGGGGATCATGTCTTCAGTTCTTCCCCTGGTGGCGAAAAGAGACTGATGACCATCACGGAAAGTCAAGTCTTCTATCTTTACCGGGTTGTCCACCTTCACGGGTGCATCATCGATCAGCCCTGCAATCAATTTGCCGTGTTGCCTCTCCATCCTAAGCCTCCTTCTTTAAACCATTCGAGAAATTCGACTCAATTACCACAGCTCACCTCAGCACCAGATTTCGTACCCCAAAGAAGGGCATCATGAAATGCCTCTCTGTCTCCTCAGGATATCTGCACTCGGACATGGCCTAAACCAATGTCAAAGGAATTCCACCTTTCCCTAAGTGCATTATAACCATCATGTGACCTCATGACGGCCGCTTCGTCTTGCCTCCCCTTAACGGGCCAAACGCATCTGCCACATCCACCTGGCTTCCATAGAAGCCGCTCTACCGGCCATGGCATAAGGGCTACTATATGGCTGAGGCGGTCTTTCCGCAAGTTTTTTCTGCTGGAGAGCCAGCGCTTCTTGCTCCGCTTGGATATAGTAGCCGATAGCTGTGGATATGGCCGCCACCACCTTCTTATTTATGCTCATCCTTTCCCTCCTCTCAAGAGTGCCACTGTTTCCGCTCATTTCATCCACTTTAGAGACCCAATTGGTCGCTGATGGACGTCATGGCCTCCAAACTCATCTCGATGAAATCCACCAGCGGTATGCCAAACTTTTCACAAAGTAAAACGTGGCCGCGATTCACGTTTCTCGCAAAATCTTTACTTTTCATTCGTTTGAGGATGGACTTCGGAGCGAGGCTCCGAACCCGTTTATCCGGATGCACCAACGCCGCAGCGGCGATAAGGCCAGTGACGGTTTCGGCACAAGTCAGGGCGTAGTCTAATATGCTTTCCCTTTCCAGGTCAAGGGATTCCGCGTTATGTCGCAATATGGCGTCTAATATTTCTCGGGGGAGTGGATATGAGGAAAGGATCTCAACGGTTCGCCGACCATGCATGCCGGGATTATCGTGCGTTTGCTCGAAATCCAGATCGTGCAGCAAGCCTGCGATTCCCCAGAGGTTCTCGTCATGGCCCAACCTCCGGGCAAGCTCCCGCATGATGGCCTCGGTGGCCAGGCAATGGCGTTTTAAATTATCCGCACCAACATGAGATTCCAGAAGCGCCAGGGCCTCGCCTCTCGTCATCCGATTCTCCACGGTCCGGGCTGGTGTTTCGGGGGGGGAACCCTCCTATGCCGCCCGGCGTGTTTTCTTCTTGAGGTTGCTGATCCGGCGCCGGAATGCATCCGCCAGCTTATTGTTGTCGGCCTCTTTGGCCTGCTCTCTTTTCTCTTTCAACGCTTTGATCGCTACCTTCAATCCGCGCACGTCCACGCTGGACTTTTTCGTCTTCTCCTCAACGATGCCCTTGATTTCCTTGATAGCGGCGATGAGTTCGTTCTTGTTCATAGCGTGAACTCCAGTGACGCCGCCAAGGGCAAGGCCCATTTCGCGTAGTTCTTTGGCGGTCATCTTATCGAGGGGTTTTGCTTTGGCTACCTTTTCCTTCTTCTTACCCATACACCGTTACTCCTTTTTATGGCTTTTCTCGACCATCTCTGCCAGAGTGATGAACGGCTTGAACAGGTCGATGGGGATGGGAAAAATAGTCGTGGAGTTGTTCTCCGCGGCTACTTCTCGCAGTGTCTGCAAGTACCGCAACTGCAACGCTACGGGTGTCTCCTGTATAATCCGCGCCGCTTCGGACAGTTTGGCCGCCGCCTGAAATTCGCCTTCCGCGCCGATTATCTTGGCCCGTCGTTCGCGCTCGGCTTCCGCCTGCTTGGCCATCGCCCGCTGCATTTCGATGGGCAGGTCGATCTGTTTGAGTTCCACCACCATGACCTTTATGCCCCAAGGCTCGGTGTGGCTGTCGAGAATTTCCTGTATGTGGGCGTTTATCTTGTCTCTCTCGGCCAAAAGATCGTCCATTTCAGCCTGACCGCAAACGCTCCGGAGAGTTGTCTGGGCGAGTTGGCTGGTGGCGAAAAGATAGTTTTCGACCGAAACCACGGCCTTCACAGGATCGACCACCCGGAAATATATGACGGCGCTGACTTTAACCGACACGTTGTCGCGGGTGATGATATCCTGGGGTGGAACGTCGGCTGCAACCAACCTCAGGCTGACCTTCATCATGCGGTCGATGTAGGGAATGAGTATGATGAGCCCCGGTCCCTTGGCGAGGATGACGCGCCCCAGGCGAAAAATCACGCCCCTTTCGTATTCGTTCAGGATACGAATGGCGTTGGCAAGGAACATGATCGCCAAAATGACTATTACAGCAATGCCCGAAAAAGGTATCGCCCCCATCTTTTCTTCCTTTCTGCTCTTCGCATGAGAGACAAGAAGCAATTTGCCCTATGTAGCACGTACCTTTGTGACTTTCAACTTTAAATTCTCTACCGAAACCACCCGGACCTTCTCTCCCGCTCGGATTGTCTCCTCCGCTTCCGCAATCCACAGTTCTCCATTCACGAATACCTTTCCCATTGGCGCAAGGTCGACCTTCACCTCCCCTATGAGTCCTTCCAGGGCTTCGACCCCCGTCTGCGGCTTTCGTATCTGTGCCCGGAAGGCAAGGGCAGCTACAGAAACAAAGAACAACGACACCGTCGCAACGGTGGGTAGGAAGACGGACATGGCCAGTTGACTACTCTTGTCCGGGAAACGAAACAACATGAGCGATCCGAGTACAAGGGACAGCACTCCCGCGAAACTCAATACGCCGTAGGAAGCGATCTTGATCTCCAGGATGAAAAGAAGCACCGCGAGTAGAATGAAGAGAAAGCCGGCATAATTGACCGGAAGCGTCTGGAGACCGTAGAGCGCGAGAAGGAGGGAGATGCCCCCGACGACGCCGGGAAGCACGGCCCCCGGTTGTGAAAGCTCGAAATATAGGCCCGCGAGTCCGATCATGAGGAGGAGGTATGCGATATTGGGATTGCTTATGCCGCGCAATAGCTTGTGCTGTAAGCCCGGTGAAATGGTCCGCTGCTCGATGCCCGCAGTGTGGATCGTCTCTTTATAGCCCTTCGTCGTGATTTCCCATCCGTCGAGCCTCTTGATGAGCGTGGGCAGATCGGCGGCGACCAGGTCGATCACATTTTCCTTGAAAGCCTCATCAGCGGTGATGGAAACGCTCTTCCGCACGGAGTTCTCAAGCCATTCGGCGTTCCGACCGCGCTGATTGGCGATGCTTCTCGCAAATGCGAGCATGTCGTTCATAACCTTCTCATCCATGGTCGAGGGGATATCGCCACCCGAACCGGTGACGGGATGAGCGGCTCCAATATTGGTGCCAGGCGCCATGGCCGCGACGTCGGCAGCCGCCGTGACAAATACTCCCGCCGAAGCCGCCTGCGCTCCGCTGGGATAGACGTAGACCACTACGGGAACCTTGGAGTTGAGTATGGCCTGGGCGATTCCCCGCATGGAGGTCATGAGTCCGCCCGGGGTATCCAGCAGGATGATCAGGCACTCAGCCCCTTCCTCCTCGGAGCGGCCTATGGCGTATTTGAGGAAGTCCTCGACCCCCGGATTGATGGTGTCCTGGATCTGCATGATACTGATGTGGGGATTGTCCGAGGAGGCTATCCCCGCCAGACCGAACGCGGCCGCGAGGAAAAGGAAAGGGAAAAATATCCACTGTTTCCTTGAGAGAATGTTGAGCACTTTATTCGTCCCCCCGATGCAACAATCGGCGCGCCTCCAGCAGATCCTGCCATGCGGCGGCCTTTTGAGATGGAGTTCTAAGGAGATAAGCAGGGTGAAAAGTACAGACCAACGGAATGCCTCTCCACCTGTGTATTTTACCCCGCATACGGGATACTGGGGAGGGGGAGGCGAGAAGAGTCTGTCCCGCGCAGGCGCCGAGGGCGCAAATGACCCGCGGTTTCAGAATCTCCAGTTGCTCGAAAAGAAAGGGGGAGCATGCATCGATTTCATCGGCGCTCGGGGTCCGGTTCTCGGGAGGCCTGCACTTGACCACGTTGCAGATATAGACATCTGCTCGTTCGAGTCCAAGAGATTTCGTCATCCTATCGAGAAGCTTTCCCGCCCTCCCCACAAAAGGACGCCCTTGTTGGTCCTCTTCGAAACCTGGACCTTCCCCCACAAAAGCCAGCTTCGCCCGCGGGGAGCCTTCTCCGAAAACGACATTGAGGCGGCCGGAGTGAAGGCGGCAGTGCCTGCAATCGACCGTCTTTCCGGCAAGAGCGGCAAGCGCTCCTTCCCGTTCCGGCGAGAGAACGGGTGGTTCAGCGGGGCCGATTTCCGGCGGGAGCGGATCGGGCTGGGTCAATGGAGCGGGCCAGTCCCGCATGCCCGCCATCCGGCAGCTCGTCAAAAGCAGCCTGAAACCCCTCAATGCCTCGGCCATTTCCTGCCGCATCATCCCGCTACGATCCATCATGCCCCTTCGGACGTCCGCTCATCGAGGAGCAGTTCGACCCGATCCAAAATTTTCTCCGCAACTGCTTCCTTGCTCATAAGCGGCAGTTCCGTAACACCCCCTTCTCGATCGAGGATCTTCACATGGTTCGTGTCTCCCCCGAAGCCGGAACCCGTTTCCGTCAAATCGTTGGCCACAATGAGATCGAGGTTCTTGCGCACGAGTTTCTCGGTGGCGTTCTCGATGAGATGCTCCGTTTCAGCCGCAAAACCTACAAGAACGTACCGGGCGGTCTTGCGGGCCTTGCCCAGGGCGGCCAGAATGTCCGGGTTTCTCGCGAGGGCGATATGCGATTGTTCTTCTATTTTCTTGACCTTTTGGGGGGATGCCTCCGGCGCTCTGTAATCGCTCACGGCTGCCGCCATGATGATGGCGTCCATGCCGTCGGCCATCCGTGATATCGCTTCCTTCATTTCGATGGCGGTCGTGACTTTTTGGAGATCCACTCCCGGGGGAGCGCAAATACGGGCCGGGCCCGATACGAGATGGACTTCGGCGGCGCGGCGCGCGGCCGCGGCAGCCAGCGCGTAACCCATCTTGCCGGTGGAAGGGTTGCTGATGAAGCGGACCGGGTCGAGGAATTCCCATGTGGGTCCGGCACTCACGAGGACGCGCTTTCCACGGAGAGTGGGAGGAGTCAGGAGACGGCGGCAGCTTTCAACGATGGCCGGCAACTCGGCGAGACGTCCCGCGCCTTCTTCCTTGCACGCCAGAGGGCCCGCTTCCGGTTCGTGAACGTGGTAGCCCAACTCGCGCAACGTTCCCAAGTTCCTTCGGGTTGCGGGGTGTTCCCACATGACTGCGTTCATGGCTGGACAGATCAGGACGGGCGCCGTGGTGGCGAGGATCGTGGTGCTGAGGTAATCGTCGGCGATGCCCGCCGCCATCTTGGCCATGATGTTCGCTGTCGCGGGCGCTACCACCACCAGTTGCGCGGTGCGGGCCATATGGATGTGGCCGATGCGGGATTCGGATTCCAGACCGAAGAGATCTGTTCCGACGGGCTGGCCGGAGAGCGTCTGAAGGGTCAGAGGGGTGATGAATTGCTGGGCGGCCGCGGTCATGATCACACGCACCCCGGCCCCGGCCTTGACCAGGTATCGCACCAGTTCGGCAGTCTTATAGGCCGCAATCCCCCCCGTTACTCCAACAAGGATGGATTTTCCCTCAAGCATGGTCGCCTTTCATATCAATGCTCCACGCGCATACGGTCACTGCCGCCCCCGAAGCTCCGGAACAGGGCCTGGGCAGATCGCTAGATCTGACTGCCGGACGGCGCCACGTAGATCTCCACATAAGAATAATACAATTTTTCGTAGAAGTTGATCACGCAGATCTTATCCGGCTTCTCGAAAATAAGCACGGAACGACGGTATCGGAAGCCCCCCTTCGCCTTCCAGTTCTCGCGCGGCAGGGCCATTTGGAAGAAGTTTATGAGAGAATTCAGGTCGACTCTTCCCCTCAATGTGAGAACCCCGGCTTTGAACGGACCCGACTGAAACACGTATGACTCGCTGGAGAGAACGCTCAGTTCGTTGGGGACCGGAATATCCTGGAAGTCGTAAAACATGGGCTGCGGTCCCGCTGCTGCCGGTTGCGACGATGCCGTTGACGGCGACAATGCAGGAGGAGAAGCCTGGGAGGCTCCTGCATCGGGAGGCGGAGCTTGTTGGGCGGCTGGATTGGGAGGCGGACTGGAATGGGTGCTGCACCCCGGAAGGACCAGGACACTCAACAACAGCAGGTACGCGGCAATTCCCATCCAATGGCAAGACGCCGTCACTTTCATTCGGTTCTCCTCCTTTCTCTCGATTATTCGTTCCCTGCCAAAGAAGCTTATTGAAAAAAAGGGTTCCTAATTATCTCACCTTCTATCGTGGTTTCGGAGCCATGTCCAGGATATACCACCGTCGTTCCTTTCAGGGGGAAAATCTTTCCCCGAACCGATTGAATCAACTGGCTGAAGGATCCGCCGGGGAAATCCGTGCGGCCGATCGATCCTGCGAGCAGGGTGTCGCCTACAAAAATGAAACCTGCGGCTGCGAGGTGGAAGGCAACGTGGCCGGGGGTATGGCCCGGGGTCTCGATCACTTTCAAGTCGATGGATCCGAACTGCAGGACGTCTCCTTCATTCAAAAAGACATCCACGGAAGTCTCGACCCATTTCGGGTGGAGTGCGTGCCGGAATCCCATTGCAACCATGCTGTGCACCAGGATGACGCAATCGGCCCGGTGCATGTGGATCTTCCCGCCCAAGGCGTTTTTCAGGGACCATGCATCCTTGATGTGGTCGGCATGAGCGTGGGTGATGAGTATGGCGACCAGTTCGAGGCCAAGCTCTTCAACGCGCCGAGCGATGCGCTCTCCCTCGGCGCCGGGGTCGATCGCAACGGCCTTTCGCGCATCAGGGTCGCCGAGCAGGTAGCAGTTGGTCTGTAGCGTCCCTACGACGAAACGGTCAAAAACCATCGGACTCCCCTTCACCGGAGGAAGGCGGTCTCACCTCTCGAAGACAATCAGTTCTTCGATCGCCCTGCGGTGAGAGCTCTGGTTGCGGTGGGCCGGTTCCCCGACGGCCACCACCGCCATGAGTTCAAGCCGGTCCGGCAGGGCGAGAAGTTTCAGGACCTTGTCGCCGTTTTTCAGGATCTCGCCGATCCATACCGCGCCGAGCCCCAGATCGTGCAAGACCAGGAGCAGGTTCTGAATGCATGCCCCGATCGCCTGACAATCCTTCACATGGTCGTAAGAACTCTCTTTGTCCAGGAAGACGGGCAACAGCACTGCCGCCGCCCGCATGGTCGAAGCGTAGCGGGTCAACGACGCCAGATCGTTCTTCAACGGTTGATCCCATACGATGGCGAATCGCCACGGCTGGTTGTTGAGCCCCGAAGGGGCCCATGAGGCCGCTCGAATGGCGTCGAGAATTCTCGACCTCTCAACCGGGGCGTCCGAAAAATGCCTCACGCTGCGCCGTTCATGGATCGCACGGGCCACGGAAGATTCAGTTTCAGTCCGAGACATGTTCACTCCTTAAAATGTGTCGGGTCATCTAAAAGGGCGTTTGCGAAACTCCCACGAGCATATTATAGTTGCTCCGTGCCAATATAGAAGCATTATGTTTCTGCGGTCAAGCGGGCGTTCCTGCAGCGCTCTCAAATCTCGTTGAGCGCCGTCCGCTCGATTTTATCGCTTCGCTTCTTGAATAGATGAGAGTATTAGGAAACGTGCAAACATACCGGGAGGGTGCAAGGTGGTGGTAAAGGTTCGACGAGCGGCGTCCGGGAAGGTGGTGGTGGAACTCGATGGCTCTTTTGACCGGGAAACCACCCCCGAGGTCCGCCGGACTTTGTTCAAGATTGCCAGGAAACAGAAGGCGGAAGGATTGGAACTTGATTTCTCCGCGGTATCGGGTATCGATACCGCCGGTTTAGCCGTCCTGATCGAGTTGATGCGATCCATTTCGCACAATGGCAGCGGACTTCGCCTGACGGGCCTGGGCGATAACGTGAAGCGGGTGATCCGGCTGATGAGGCTCGATGGGATCTTCGGTCGAGCGATCATTGGAACTACGGGAAACGAGGGATGAAACCTCCGAACCTGATCGATATACAGGGCCTGAACAGTTTCTACAAGGGACGGCAAGTCCTCTTTGATATCCATTTTCCCATACCGAGGAACTGCGTGACGGTCATCATGGGGGTGAGCGGATGCGGGAAGACGACGCTCATGCGCCATCTTGTAGGGCTCAAAGGTACCGGAACCGGGCAGATAACAATCGACGACGAGGATCTCGGAACGTTCAGCGAAGCGCAAATGCGCTCCTATCGCCGTCGCATCGGGGTGCTTTTCCAGAACGGAGCCCTCTTCAATTCTCTGAGCGTCGCCGAAAACATCGCTGTTCCTCTCAAAGTGCACACACAACTGGCCGAGGAGACCATCAGAATCATGGCGATGATCAAGCTCAACCTGGTGGATCTGGCCGAATTCTGCGACTACATGCCCTCGCAGCTCAGCGGTGGCATGCGGAAACGTGCCGGCCTTGCCCGCGCCCTTGCCATGGACCCCGAATTGCTTTTTGTGGACGAACCTTCTTCGGGCCTGGACCCGATCACGGCGGCGGGGTTGGATAGACTGATCCTGGAACTCCGCAGCGCCCTGGGGATGACGATCGTCGTGGTCACACATGAATTGGAGAGCGCCTTTCAAATTGCCGACCAGATGATCGTGATGGACAATGGGCGGGTCCTGGCGGTGGGGAATCCGGATGAGATCAAAGCGAGCCGGGATGAACGAGTGATGCAGTTTTTGCGAAGAGAGGCCGATCGGCGGCATGCGAACTCAGGGGCATATGCTTCTCGCCTTCTCGGAGGATGAAGAAAGCTTCGCTCGGACGGGCGGATATTCGCTTCCTTACGATCTGATGGGAACAGGGGAGGGGAGGGACGATCTCCGGAAGGCGATGCGACGCGTGCAAGAAAGGGATGCGCCTGTATTGCCCCGTTGGATGGAGAACTGTCCGATCGCTGGCCCTGGCCCCGCAGGGGGGCGGGAGGCGCGGGGTGAATGTCGCAAGGAAGCCGATTCTCCGGTTACGGTTGCTTCATGTTGCGGTGTTGTGAGGAGTCTTCGATGGTCCACCTGATCCGGTCACTTGGAGCTTTCGCAATCGATCAAGTGGCGTACCTTGGTCGGATGGGGTTGTTTTTCGGACATATGTTCAGAGGGATAACCAGACAGCCCGGCAAATTTCGACCCGTCGTGAAGCAGATTCATTTCATAGGCACGAAATCGTTTTTCGTGATCGGTTTCACGGCTCTTTTCGCCGGAATGGTTCTCGGCTTGCAGGGTTACGTCAGCCTATCGAAGTTTGGGTCGGAGGGAATGCTTGGGTCCGCAGTGGCTTTGAGCCTGATTCGTGAGCTGGGACCGGTGCTCTCGGCCCTCATGGTGACGGGACGAGCCGGTTCCGCAATGTGTGCGGAAATCGGGATCATGCGGATCGAGGAACAGATCGACGCTCTGGAGTGTATGGCGATCGATCCACACGCATACCTCATCACACCCAAACTCCTGGCCGCTCTCATTGCACTCCCGCTCCTGACCGCATTTTTCGACGTAGTGGGCATCGTGGGTGGATACCTCATCGGGGTGGACCTGCTCGGAATGAGCCAGGGCACCTACATGGCGGGCATCGAGGGCAGTGTCGCCTGGAAGGATATCCACATGGGATTCGTCAAGTCCCTCAGTTTTTCTGTCCTTATAATCTGGATATGCACCTACAAAGGGTATTATGCGGGCATTGACGCGGGGGCTTTCGGTCCGGAAGACGTGAGCCGAGCGACGACGGATGCCGTGGTCCTCTCATCCGTTTCAGTGCTGGTTTGCGATTATTTCGTGACTTCAATTTTGATGTGAGCGAGGATTCATTCATGGAGAGGAAGGGGCTCGAACTGGGTGTCGGTCTGTTTTTGCTCGTGGGACTCCTGTGCCTGGGCTATCTGTCATTCAAATTGGGAGATGTGCACCCATTCGGCGGATCGTTCTACGAGGTTTCCGCTGTTTTTTCCAACGTGGCAGGCATGAAGGAAAGGACTTCCATCACCATGGCGGGGGTCAATATCGGCCGGATCAAGAAGATCCGATTGAAAGAAGAGCAGGCGCTGGTCACGATGAACATACGGAACGACGTCCGGCTGGAGGACGACTGCGTTGCCAGCATCAAGACGATGGGTCTGATCGGAGACAAATATATCGCCATCGCTCCAGGCGGCTCGGATACCTACATTCAGCCCGGCGGGACGATCCACGAGACGCGGCCGCCGTTGGATATCGAAAGTCTGCTCGGAAAGTACGTCTTTGGAAACGTCGACGGCTCGAAGTCCCCATCGAAGTCCGAATCCAAGGAGAATTAGCTGTCGGCGGGTTCCGGGCGCCGCCGATGCCGTTGACACAATGCCCATGGCCCGCCGCCTGCGGCTCCGGCCGCAGGAAGAATTCTTGTCGGCTGAAACAATCCTCAAGATTTCTCGATTCGCTCGACAGGACTCCTTTCGAACTCCCTCTCAGAGAAGCAATCATCTATCGATGTCACAAAGAAAGATCTTCCACGGTTGATAACTACCGATTGATTATATAGGTGTGAACCGTCGAAGCAGCCACAGGGAGTGTGGAACGCCTATCCATCGGCAACCGGCCAGGGGGCGGCGGGCGAGAGGTGCGGGCATGCGGCGCCCTTGGATGGACTTCGGATCATGTGGAAGGTGTTGAATGAGAAAGGCCGGCGAGGGGGAGTTCCCCTCACCGGCCTTTCCGCTTGAATAAGCCCAAAAATGCTTCGGCAATTACTTCTTGAGGTGCTTCGCGAAAATGGATTCAGCCTTGTCAGCGGCTGCTTCTGCCCTGCGGGCGGCTGCTTCAGCCTTCATAGCGGCTGCTTCTGCTGCCTTGGCGCTGGCGGTGCAGGACTGCTCAATCGACTGTGCCTTGTCCATTGCGCCCTGGCAAAGTTCCTGGCACTTCTTCACGTCCGCCTGATTGCAGGCACAACCTACGATGGAAAATGCAAAAGCCACCACAAACAGAGCTGCCAATAATCTTTTCATAACTCTCTCCTCCTTCGGAAACCACGTTGCACAACTGAAAGCCTTAAAATCCGTCCTGTTATTCGCTACCTACCGAGCTTCTGGAAAAATTTCCCTTCTCACCCCCTCTCAATTCTTGTAATTGAACTTTTGGGAAAATCTTGCCTGCCACTCCTGTCGCACGAACCCAGACTGTTTTCCGACGAAAAAAACGTGTAAAGGTTACTGTAGAACTTTGCCAAAATCAAGAACATTTTTACGTCCCACACGCGAGAAATGAAGAATCTCGTGGCATTAAGGGTATATACTCTCTACACTAGTGATGCTACTGGGAAAGGTCAACCATCTTGAGCAAATTATCGTCGGATGCGAAACGGGTAACATTGGTCGGTACTCCAGTTTGCAGCCGAACGGCCATCAGATACTTGTTGTGATCGACCTGCTTCTCGGAGGGGTAACGGGCCAGCTTTTCCGCTGCGTATTGGATGAAATCGGGAATCTTGCGGTAAACGTCCGGGTGAACCTCCACGTATGTCTGCCCGTGCATTTGGCCGAGTTTGATGGGTTCATAGATGATTTCGAGCTTTGTCCCGACAGGCACCTGCGGATAGAGAATGCGGATATGTTCCGGATAGCACCTGATGCATCCGTGGCTGACGAGCCGGCCGACGCCCCAGGGCATGGCTGTCCCGTGGACTCCGTAGGCCCCCGCGGAGAATTTCATGGTGTATTCCCCCAGGGGATTGTCCGGCCCCGGGGGCATCGAAGCCATTCCATACTTGGCCTGGAGGGACTGGGGAATGTACCATGTGGGGTTGGGCCGCTTCTCGACTATGCTCCACGTTCCGAGAGGACTCTCCCACCCTTCGTCCCCTATGCCAATGGGATAGGTCTGGACAGTCGAGTTCGATCTGTTGAAAAAATAGAGTCTCAATTCCGGGATATTGATGACCAGTTGTTCGCATTGAGTGGGTGGGAGCACCCAGAAAGTCGGCACCACGACTCGCTTCCCGGCCGGCAGGACCCACGCGTCCATCCTGGGGTACAGGAGGTCGAGTTCGTTATAGCCCAGCCCGTTCCGCCTTGCAATGTCGAGCAGTGTGTCTTTATCCTGAAGCTTGCACCAAACCGGCGATCCGATAACCGTCAAATCGGACATATGATACGGATAGGGTTTCACCGTAGCCGTAAAGGTTTCTTCGGCGCCGGACGTATAGGGGACTGTCGCCTGAAGCAATACCAGGAACAGCATCAAACCGATCGTGCGGGTCTTCATTGATCGTGCTTCCTAACTATTTTCCAGAAAATCCATTATATGCCATTCTGCCCCGTACAATAAAGACTCAGTGAGGGGAGATCAAGGTTTTTTTTCCGCTCGGGAAAAAGGTGGCGTATTACCGGCGGGTTGCATCAAATCAGATGGATCTGTTGGATAAATGTCGAAAATTCTCTCACCTCTCTGTAAGATAATGAAAAAGTTTGCGCCGTGTGCCCGCATCTCGTGTGCAGAGAACCGCATATCCGGTTCAACCGCCACCCGGCACGGGGAAAGGATGCGTCTCTTGCGGGGCATATCGATGGTCCGCGACGATTGGACCTTTAAAATCGTACGGTTTGGTTATAGTATCTTCCCGTGATATCGGGTAATGACCTATCGGGGAGGCGGGCCGTCCTGAAGATACTGATCCAGGGCGCCGCTTTGGAGGCGGGCCGAACGAGCGGTCCATATCTTGGTGAATCGTTCTGACAACGGGAGGTGAGAGAAATGGCAGGCAACAGGAAGGATGTACGTCCCGAAAACGTGAAGAAACGCTTTCCCAACAGCTGTGTCCCTTTGGTCAATGGGCGAGCCCTGCTCCAGGCCGCAAAGAAGCACAATGCAATGATCATGGCCACAAACATTCGATGCCGTCTGCCGGTCGAGGGCATCGTCCTGGCCTCCATGTCCACCATGGCGCCAGTCATGTACGAGATAGCCAAATCCGAACTGAGCTATACGGAATTCTCTCCGGCGAGTTTCGTGGAGTTCATCATCCAGGAGAATGAGCGCCTGGGGAACACGGAAGTGCCATTCGCGATCCACGCGGACCATATCACGGTCAAGAAACCGGACGAAGTGGCGGGCGTGGGGGCTCTCATCGGGAGTCAAATGGAAGCAGGCTTTACCTCTTTTGCCATCGATGCGTCGCACATGGAAAACGATAAGAACCTGGCGGCCACCGCACAATTGGCGAAACCCATCGTCGGGGAAGGGCTCTGCCTCGAGGTCGAACTGGGTGAAATCGGCGCCAAAAGCGGCAGTGCGGAAGGTTTCACCCAGCCGGAGGAAGCGGAGTGGTTCGTCAAGGAACTGAACGGACAGGGCATTCGCCCGAATCTGCTGGCGATCAATAACGGTTCCATCCACGGCACTTATTTCGGCACTTCCCAGGAAGGCATCCAACTCGACCTCACCCTTGGAATCTGGAAAGCGATCCAGGGATGGGAAGTCGACGTGGCGCAACACGGCATCACCGGGACTTCGCACGACAAAATCTCGTCTTTCATCCAATACGGCATTCGAAAGGGCAACGTCGGAACGCTCTGGCAGAATATCTCTTTCGGCCTTGCGATGAACCAGAACGGCAACGCGTTGACCACGGCGAACCGCGAGTACATAAAGCTTCCCTATCGGGGCGTACCGGACGGACTCTGGCAGGAAATGTGGCAGTGGGCGGTGGAAACCAAGAATGCAGGGGGGAACATCAAGAACATGAACAAGCCTTTCACTGCCAAACTCAACGCCATACCTTTCGCCTACAAGAAGCGCATCACCCGTCACGCCTACGAGGAGGCGGTCCGCCTCTTCGAAGCGACCCATTCGGTGGGTCTGGCGGAAAGCGTGTGGGAATTCCTCTAAAGAGCGTGTCACAGAAGGTTCCCTCTCCACCCACGAAATGGGGGGAGAGGGAACCTTAATTCAACCCCTCATGGGCTTTCGCCCGCAACGGAGGATGAAAAGTGGCGGCAGCCACTTTTCAGACAAACAACATTGAGGCTGGGTGAGGGGGGCAATAACGTTGATCTGCCGCCCCCTCGCCTCGACCCTCCACGGCTGGAAATGGAGGGAGAGGAGGTTTCTGGACACGCGCTTGCGAGAGACAGCCGTTATCGGACAATTCCTAACGGGATCTCTCCCAGCGAGGACCCGCGGTTGTATCGGTCACCTTGATCCCGCGATCGAGGAGTTCGCGTCTCAGCACGTCTGCCTCCTCCCATATTCCCGCATCCCTCGCTTTCTGGCGTCTTGAAATGATCTCCTTCTCTTCGGGACTAAGGGGCTGAAGCTCCAGGTCGAAGAATCCGAGGATTGCATCAATCGTTCGGATAGTTCCCAAAACCTGCTCTCTCTGTGCTTCGCTGAATTTCCCGGCATCCAAGAGGGGGTTTGCGTGGCGGGCGAATTTGAAGAGCGCCGCCAGGGCTTTGGGCATATTCAGATCGTCCGCCAGAGCGTCGAAGAAACCCTTTTCGAGTTCGTATACCATTTCCGGGAGGATGGGGTTTTCTTCGCCATCGGCCCGGGACTGTTGGATTCGGCTGACGAATTCTCCGAGACGCCGATACCCGCGGATCGTGCTTCTGATGTTTGCAGTGGTTGCGTGGATCGGTTTCCTGTAGTGGTTGCTGAGAAGCCAGTACCGGATCTCGACGGGTGAAAAGCCCCTGGAGAGGAGATCCCGGATGGTGGTGTCCTCATCGATGTTGTCGTCCTCCCCCTTCTTGTCCTTCGCGGACCAAACCCTCTCGCAAAGCATCCACACGTTGGCGAAGAGTTTTCCCGTCAGGGCCTGGCCGATCTCCCTGACGTTTTCGAGGTGCGGAAAGAGGAAATCCACGCTACCCACCTGGATGTCGATGGGAGATCCGAGGTCGTGGATGGCGACCGATGCCGCGGTGATATGCCAGGAAGGGAGCACCGCGCCCCAGTCGGTTTTCATACACGCGCCCCGTTTCAGTTCGGCGAGCGTTGCCCGTTTGAGCAAGGTGAAATCCCTCGGATTCAGCTTTTCGTAGGCGTCGAGGTCAACGGTCGTGCCGATGCGTATCTTTTTGGGGTTGATGCCCGAAAGAGCTCCATAGTCCTTGCACTTGGAAAGACTGAAGTACACCGAACGGAGTTTTTCGTATGCGAGGCCTTTATTTACCAGTGATTGGGTGAACTTGACGATGGTGTCCGTGTGGTCCGTCGTGCGGGGGTAGTGATAGGCCCTTTGAACCCCCAGGCGGTCCAGATCCTCCAGAAGCGCTTCCACCTGCCGGTGTGTGTAGGCGGCGAGGTCCATGTCCTCGGCAAAGGCTCCCTGGATGGTACGGCTGTCCATATCCGGAATGAGGACGACCTGAATGGCTTTGAATTTCTTGGCCTCCAGGAACCGGGTCAGGTGGTCTGCCAGAAGGAAACGGCGCGACTCCTGGATGGTGAGGCATTTGTCAAGCGACGGTCCGGTGACGAAAATATGCACCTTGCCTTCCCTGACGGGCTTGAATTCCGTTTTCCGTTTCTGCAGGAAATCGAAGAAGCGGAAGTCGGGTTCGAGGAGTGTCGTGAAGAGGTTGGTGCTGAGATAGCGGTCTCCCCCGTCCGGGAGAACGGCCACGATGGTCCCGGTTTCCCGTTCGGTGGCGAGCTGAGCTGCTGCGGCCATTGCTGCCCCGGAACTCATCCCCGCAAAAATTCCTTCCTCCCTTGCCAGACGGCGGGCCATCTCGAAGGCGTCTTCGTCTTTGACATGAACGATGCGGTCGAGGGAATAGCGGTCGAATATCCCCGGAATGTAAGACTCCTTCATATTTTTGAGTCCCTGAATGCGATGGCCGGGGTATGGCTCGACGCCAATGACCTCGATGGCGGGATTTCGCTCCTTCATGGCGTACAGGATGCCCATGGCGGTGCCGGTGGTCCCGAGCGTCAGGACCACCGTGTCGACCTTTCCGTCCAGTTGGTCGAAGATCTCGGGGCCCGTCCCGAAGTGATGGGACGCCGGGTTGGCCGGATTGTTGAACTGGTCGGGCATGAAATAGCGGTCCGGGTGCTCGCGAACCAGGTTGTACACTTCCTCGATGGCGCCGTCGGTGGCCATGGCCCCTGGAGTCAAAAGGAGCTCCGCCCCGAGGGCTTTCAGGATCTTCTGGCGTTCGAGGCTCGCGGTGTCGGGCATGGCAAGGAGAAGCCGGTAGCCCTTGACGGCTGCCACCATGGCGAGCCCGATGCCCGTATTGCCGCTCGTGGCTTCGATGATGGTCTTGCCGTGGGTGAGCGTCCCTTCTCGTTCGGCCGCCTCTATCATGAAGAGAGCAGGGCGGTCCTTGATGGACCCTCCGGGGTTCTTGGCTTCCCATTTGACGTAAATGACAACCCCTGGATTGGGATTGAGACGGTTCACGCGAATGAGAGGTGTATTGCCTATGCATTCAAGGACATTGGAAAAAACGTTCTTCATCGCTATAAAGTCTCCCTGTTGCGCTTCGGGAGCCTCCTTTTGGAAGCAAGCCGCGGACCTGGACGGAAGTCCGCGTGGGCGATCGTCGGAAGGAGACGCCGGGTCTTTCCTTCCTCTTCTTCAATCCGTTTCAATCGGATTTTCATCCGAACATATTGGAGTCACAAATGCAGTTTGTCAAAATCTTTCCACAATTGTGCGGTTGGGTATAGAATAAAAAACCCGGAGGGAATTGCCTGAGATTCGGACAGCGCCTTTTGCAGGCCGGAGGGGACTGATTCCCGGCGGGCCCCGTTTCCCCCCGCGCTTCATGAATATTTCCGGTTGTATGAAGGAATCCCATGCATAACGCGGACTTCCAAAACCATCTGCTTGATTCCATCGAAGACGGCCGCCTTCTGCTGGTCGAGACGGAGAGACTCGTACACCAACTGCGGTTCCGGCACAGGATCAGGCGCCGCGAAGGGGGGAAGGCGGGATGGGAAACGCCGGGCGTCACGACGTTCAATCGGTGGGTGGAGCGTCTGTGGGAATCCCTGTGGCCGAGCGCCTGGCCGGCTTCCGGGTTCAGGCGATGGAGGCTTCTTTCCGAGAGCGTCGAAAGCCTGCCGCCGCCGGAGCCTCTTTCGATCGATGCTCCGCTGGTTCTCGCTCTCGATGAAAGCTTTGGAGAGTGTCTCCGCTACGGCGTGGATCCCGGAGGAGGACAACACGCCAACAAATTGGTGGAATGGAGGCGAGCGGTTTGGCGGCTTTTTGGAGGGGAACTCAAGAGAAAGGGTTTTTTCCACCCTGCGGCCCTCCCCGAACGGCTGGCTTCAGAACTTGCCGCGCATCCCGATCTCGTGCGGGAAAAGGTGGCGATTTGCGGCTTCGAGTTCGCCGGGTACTGGGAAAAGCGGCTTCTTCAAATGCTCTCCGAGCGTCCGGACTCGATCGCCATTTCCCTTCCCCGGGGGGGGACGGCGCCGGAAGCCGTGGTTTTTACCGATCCGGAACAGGAAATTGCGGCCATCATTGAGGATCTCGTTTCGGCTTCCGCTCGTTGGCCACTCCATGAGCTCGCCCTGGTGCTGTTCGATTCTCAAGTCTATTCTCCAATCGTTGCGAAGTATTTCGAGGACCTCTTCGGTCCTCCCATCGAAGGCGAGAAGGCGGGTTACAACCTGCCTCCCGACAGCCCTCTGACGAGGCAGCCTCTATTTCAGGCGGCATTCCTTCCCCTGGATTTTTCCATTTCAGGCCAGGCGCGCGTTCATTTCCTCGCCCTGCTCCGTTCCCCCTATTACGGGTTGTTGGCCCCTCGGAGCAGGATGCTCTGCCAGTGGGAATGGGTCTGGAGGGAGAAGGGTATCGAAAAAGGGCTCCAGCGGCTTATGGGCGTTCTGGATGATTCGGCCCTGGATCTTCTGCCAGAACGCGGGGAACCGCTGGTGGGCGGCTTCGCCCCGTTCCTGGAGGATGTTTCACGGGCTGCGTCCCGTTGGATTGAAGACCTGAGACGTTTCTGGAGCAGTCTGGAATTTCCGGTGCTGGCCAACGAACGCGACCAGATCGCCTGGCGGAGTCTCCAGGGAATCGTCGATGCATTTGCCTCGGAGTTTGCCGACGTACCGCTGAGGCGGAGCGAGTTTGTCGGCTGGATTCGATCGGCGGCCGAGAAGTCGTGGGTGGAAAGAAGGGGGTACGAGGATGCGGGAGTCCAGATCGTGAGCGGGTTGGAGGCCCGTGGACTCGCTTTCAGGAAAGTTTTTGCCCCCGGACTGGTTGCGGGCGTTCTCCCTCAGCCCGCCCGTTCGCTCCCGTTCCTGAGTCCTGACGAGCGGAAGCGCGTTCAGGGAGGCAGCGCGGAGAGCCAGTTCGAATTCGCGCGGAGCCTTTTGGATCACCTGCACGCAGCCGCTCCCGAAGTTGTATTGAGCAGGCCGTTGATGAACCGGGAAGGTGAACCCTGCCTGCCGAGCCCCTTCTGGAATTCGACCCGAGAGGAAAGGAGGAGCCCCGTCGTTCCGTGGCGGCACGACCTTCCGGCTCTGCAGCGGGCGGAGTGGGTCGTTCAGGGGATAGAGGGAATGTCGGACCGTGGTTCGGTATGCGGCGGCGAAGGGGCGTCCCGCAACGAGATTTTACCGGATGGGGGCGCCGCTTGCCGCGGGGGATCGGGTCGCTCAGCGGACGAGGAAGTTGTGGATGCTTTCTATTGCGTGCACAGTCTCGATTTTCCCTCTGAGGTGACGGTGAGCGAACTGGAAACGATTCTCCTTTGCCCCAGCAAGTTCCTCTTTCGGAATGTGCTCGGATTGGACGTTCTTCCCGAAATGGTGCGGGGGGCCGCTCCCAGTGAAAGAGGGCAGGTGGTTCATGAGATAGCCGCGGCTTTCGGCAGAAAGATTCTACGGGAGCCCCGTCTTGCGGAGCAGCCTTTCGGGAGGCTACTCGATGAACTGAGAAATGCGATCGCGCGGGTGCTCGCAGATCGTGCTGCAATTCCTTTTTGGGGTGTTGAAAAAAGGAGGCTTTCGGGGATCGGCGATGAAGACGCGGGGCTTCTGGGGAAATGGCTCGAACTGGAGTGCGGGCGCTTTGCGGACGGCTGGCGTTGGGTTGCGGTGGAGCAGCCCTTCGCGGGGTTGGAGGTCGGGGGCTGCCCCATCTCTCTGAGAGGGCGCCTGGATCGGCTGGATGCCCATCCCGACGCGGGGTCGATCTGCTGGGACTATAAGACGGGCAGAATCCCCGGCGCTGGCGAATTGCGTGACGAACTCAGGTCCCCTCAGCTTCCCGCCTACGTTCGCGCCGTGGAAAACGGCCTTGTCGACGAGAGCCCCCAAACGTCCATGCCCGTTGGCGCGGGCTATATCGACCTGGGTTCGGCAGGACGTCTGAGGCATATGATGTCCTTTCCTCCCGCGGGACCTTCGGACAAATTCTTCGAAAGGTGGGAAAACGAGGTTTCGAACGTTCTGAACGACCTTGCCGCAGGCCGTCTGCCCCCGCGATGGCTGGCCAAAGAGGCGGGCTGTGACGATCCTTGCCCCTACAGATGCTTGTGCGGCTTTGCCCTGGCCGCTGGTTGATGTGGGTGGTTCGGCCGATAGCGCCATTTGCCTCGACGATGGCGACGCCGTCCGGATCGGTGGAGTGATGCGTTCGCCACGATGGGAAAACTTTTTTGTCCATTTGGGATTGCTATTTTCCGTCGATTTCCGGGGGAACGTTATGGTTTGACGCGAAAGGCGCTCTGACATTATATAAACATATCTTTTCCTGCTGCGCTTTGGATTGGTCTTTAAGGATTTGAATCAATCACGACAAAGGGGAGGAACGGTCCATGAAAATTGGAGTGGTAGGCACGGGAGGCGTTGGCGGATACTTTGGCGTCCTGTTGGTTCGTGCGGGTCTCGACACTCATTTTCTAGCCCGTGGCAAACATCTTCGATCGATTTTGGAATGTGGACTGGAAGTGCTTTCAGATGAATGGACCTTTCGAGTGATGGTTCATGCCACGGCTGAACCTGAAGAAATCGGTCCGGTGGATCTCGTCCTCTTCTGTGTGAAGTCCTTCGATACCATGGAGGCAAGCCGGCTATTGGCTCCGATGGTGGAGGAGGATACCGTGATCCTGAACCTTCAAAACGGAATCGGCAACATCGAGAAACTGGCCGAACTCTATGGCGAGGATCGGGTGATGGGGGGAATTTCATTCATTGAAGCTGCGATCGCGTCTCCCGGCGTCATCGCTCACATGGGGGAGCCGGGGCGGATCGTGTTCGGGGAACTGTCGGGTAAGCGGACGGAGAGGGCATCGAGGATACTCGATGCCTTTCGTCGGGCGGATATCGAAGCCGCTCTCAGTGAAGATATCGTGCAGATGCTGTGGTCCAGATTCCTGTTTATCTGTGCGGTGCATGGGGTCAGTTCTCTCGCGCACGCCCGTCTGGGAATGATCCTGGCCCATTCGGAGACGCGCGATCTATTGGTCGGGGTCATGCGCGAGGTGGAAGCCGTCGCGAAGCGGAAGGGGGTCGCGCTTCCCGCGAACGTGGTTGCGGACTCGATGGCGCTTGCAGAATCCTACAACCCGCAATTCAAATGCTCCATGCTTCGAGATCTCGAATGGAAACGGCAGACCGAAGTGGACGCACTCAACGGTATGGTCGTGAAAATGGGAAGAGAGGCAGGTGTCGAGACCCCGTTGAACCATGCCATATGTGCGTGCCTCAGCCTGGAGAACTATAAGCTTTTGAACCCCATATGGGCCGGGAAATTTGATGAAATCTCCTGACTCTGCGCCTGGGAATATGAACGGGATTCACCGGGCGCCGTCACGGGGCGTTCTCTCGACCGTCTGCGAAGGTGATTCCCCTGATGGCAGTGTCCCGTGCTATTTTGAAAGTTGAAAGAAATTCCATCACGGCTCTTTCTTCGGCATCGTAGACGATGGCCCGGCCCTTCACGATTCTGCCTTGGCGTTCGATCACCCTGGCCTTTGCGGTGAGGATTCCCTTTTTTACCGGCAGGAGGTACCGGATCTCTGCAGCGATGGTCGCAAAATGCGAATGAGGTGGTATCAGGCTCTTGATAGCCATGACGACCGCAGTATCCGCAAGACTTGCCAGCGCGCCTCCATGCATCAAGCCCGCGCCCTGCGCGTAATCGATGAGAAAAGGCATGCTCAGGGTGGCCTGTCCATCGGAAGCATCAAGAATGCTGATGTTCAACAGTCTCTCAAAGGGTGCGCGACTGATCCACCCTTCCATGTGAAACTCATGGGGTCCCGTTGACGGCGAAGTTGCCGTTGATGCATTTTCTGACATTTTCAGGGATGTTTCTCCTTTCCGGTCCTGTGATGGGAAAACACCGCGCCATCGCGATGCGGCGTTCGATCCTGCCGCCAAAGACGAACGGTGTCAACGCCATAATAATTACTACCGAAACTCTTTTTCGGGAAGAACGTTTCAGAGAACTTACTGCTGTCCGTATACTAAAGGGCAGATGCAATGCAGCGGATTTTGCTGTGGACTTGTGCAATATTCAGGATTAAACTTATTATAGGTGGGGTTTATGTAATGGGCGATACTTCTTGCGGGCGCGGCCGTCAAGCCTTCTGATGCTGGCGGTGTCCCGATCGCCTGTGTGGGTAGGCGCTCATAAATCCGGACAGTGGTAAATTCTCTGTAGCTAATTGATTTTACAGCGATTCGTTTATGAGGATGCCTTCGATGCTGAAATGCAATTTCCTGCTGTAAATTCATCCGATTGGCCCGATTGTCCGGCAATGTTCTCCAGATTGTTAGTCGTATCTTACGGTAGATGAGTGGTTCATTCCTGTGTTTCAGTTCGATATTATGTAATCTTGCAGCCGGTTGCCCAACTATCTGATATTGGAAATCATGGAGGAATTTCTCTTCTTGTGGCCAGTTTTGGCAAAATCAAGTCCCTGGAATACATGATGACACAAATGTTGCGCCATCTGATGTTCTAGAGGAGTAGACGGCATTCGGAGCCGGTTCTGCCTGAACTCCCGAGCCGTTTCAGATTACGGTGCTATGTATAACCAAAGGAGGAGGGTATGTCGGGAAGGTACTACAGGTATGGCAAATCGCTGGTAATGGTGTTGGCTGTTCTTTATTTGTTGACAGGCAGTGTTTTTGCAAATGAAGAGCCCGACAAGAGCGATGAGTTGGACGGCAGGTATGTGATCTCCGATGGTGCAAGTCTTCCAAATTTAGTGCCCTACAAGCCATCGGGCTGGTCGGGCAAAATCGTAGTTTCCAAGAGCACTGGAACAACAAAGAATGACAGTCCGTTATCTGCATCCGATACGCTCTACGTGGATTGGGCCGTTTTAGATTCTGGAAAGAAGGCGGCAGGTGCTTTTAAGACTGCTCTTTATGTGGACGGCGTCTTGAAAATAGTATGGAAGTCCACGTCCCTTGCATCAAAGTATTACACCTTTGTTAAGGACTATGCGCTGGGCTCCTTGAGTGCAGGAACGCATACGCTCAAGATCGTTACCGATGTGGGTAAGGCAGTCAAAGAGAGCAAAGAGTCGGATAATAGCTATACGAAGAAAATAACGATCTCCAGTAATGCGGACCTTCCAAATTTAGCGCCCTACAAGCCATCGGACTGGTCGGATAAAATCGTAGTTTCCAGGAGCGCCGGAACAACAAAGGATGACAGTCCGTTATCTGCATCCGATAAACTCTACGTGGATTGGGCCGTGGCAAATTTTGGAAAGAGTGCGGCAGGCACTTTTAAGACTGCTCTTTATGTGGACGGCGTCTTGAAAATAGCATGGAAGACCACGTCCCTTGCATCAAAGTATTACACCTTTGTTAAGGACTATGCGCTGGGCTCCTTAAGTGCAGGAACGCATACGCTCAAGATCGTTGCGGATTCGAGCAATTCAGTACCTGAGAGCAATGAGTCGGACAACGAGTACGTCAAGAGCATCACCATTGCCGGTGCGGCAGGGCCGGGGATCTGGTCGCAATCCGGCAATCTCAGTTTCAATCGAGCTTTGCATACGGCCACCTTGCTTTCCAATGGGAAGGTGCTTGTGGCGGGGGGGTGTGAAGGGACCTGGTATTGGGGCGGTGGCTCTCATCCCGTCCAATCGGAGTTGTACGATCCTGCCACCGGGCAGTGGACGCAGACCGGCAATCTCGACTTCGGGAGGCATTGGCATACGGCGACTTTGCTCTCCAATGGGAAGGTGCTTGTGGCTGGGGGGTATGGCAACGACGACTCTGTTCTCGTTCAATCGGAGTTGTACGATCCTGCCACCGGGCAGTGGACGCAGACCGGCAATCTGAACTTCGAGCGATATAGTCATACGGCGACCTTGCTCTCCAATGGGAAGGTGCTTGTGGCTGGGGGGTCTGGCAGCGGCAGCTCTGTTCTCGTCCAATCGGAGTTGTACGACCCGGCCACCGGGCAGTGGACGCAGACCGGCAATCTCAGCTTCGAGCGATATTGGCATACGGCGACCTTGCTGACCAACGGGAAGGTGCTTGTGGCGGGGGGGCAAGGAAGCGGCAGCTCTGCTCTCGTTCAATCGGAATTGTACGATCCTGCTGGCGGGCAGTGGACACAGACCGGCAATCTCAGCTTCGAGCGGTATTATCATACGGCGACCTTGCTTCCCGATGGAAAGGTGCTTGTCGCAGGGGGTGGGGACATCGCCGACACTGCTCTCGTTCAGTCGGAATTGTACGATCCTGCTGCCGGGCAGTGGACACAGACCGGCAATCTCAGCTTCGCTCGAGGATCCCATACGGCGACCTTGTTGCCCTATGGGAAAGTGCTTGTGGCAGGGGGGCTTGCAAACGGCAGCTCCGTTCTCGTTCAATCGGAATTGTACGATCCTGCTGGCGGGCAGTGGGCACAGACCGGCAATCTGAACTTCGACCGATATGGTCATGCGGCGACCTTGCTGTCCAATGGGAAGGTGCTCGTGGAAGGGGGGTACAGCAGCGGCAGCTCCGTACTCGTCCAATCGGAACTGTACTATTAGCGGGATCGGCATCATGTTCTTCATCGGCGTTTGATTTTTGGAATTGACCTGCTCACGAATTCTTGCTAAAGCTTTCACAAGTCTAGATTGGATGCTTTCGCGCTTGAATCGAGAGGGCCATATCCCTGGTTGTTTTGATGGCGCGGCGGAATCAGTGGGGATTCGAGGCGCCGCATGATGGGTGAAGCGGAGCGAAATTTGTCCCGCCGTGATAGGCTTTTGACAACGAGCGCCGGCAGAGGCCGTTGTCGTCCCTATAGAAATGAGAGTTGGCGGTTCCGGGCGATGGCGCCCTGGAAAATGTTCTGTTCGAGTTCTTGCAACGATGGATGATTTCTGGACGGAGGGTTGATCCATGTCGGGGTTGGTCGATCTCTTGTGTGTCGGAATTAAGCGTAGCGTCTCCAGCATGTTGCCGTGGGACATTCCGTGGTACGATCCCAGCCACGCGATATTCTTTGCGGCTCTGTACGGGGCGCTGACGGTGATCGGGCTGGGCTTCCTGGCCGCGCTCATCATCACGATGAAACACCTGGCAAAAGGTGAAGACGGCCATCACCACTGAGTACAGCGCCGCAGGGAAAAGCGTCCCTTGTGCGGCAAGCTCGACCGGGTCGGGTCGGGTGGAGTTCGGGTACCCTTGCAGGTGGCGCTGACTTAGCCGTGGCGGAGGTATCGTTCTTCCCTGGCTTTATCCATCCCGGAGAGATGTGCGTTCTCGCTGGCAATCAGCAAAGCACGGCGTTGCGGGTGGTTTTTTATCTTTAACAAGGGTATGTGAAAGGGGGCGTTTCGAGCCGGGGTGAGGAATTTCCCCGGGTTCGATGTGGCTCAGGCAAGATTTCGCGCGCCCTTGTGATTTGCTCGAGGTGACCTTGAAATGCGTCTTCATCTCCGAGGATGAAGACGCATTTTCACGGTAAGTGACGAGGAAAGGCTTTCGAGGCGCCCTCCCAAGACCCAGGGGCGCGCTCGCTCGCTTGGGACCGGAAGACCCGCCCTGAAGCCCTCAAGCAACCAACCCGCCCCTTCGATTTCACGCCTTCACGATCCGCTCCCTCCCTTGCACAACGTTCTTCGTTGCATTCCGCGTGTCGATCACGAGAGAGGAAAGCTGCACGATCCGCTCGTAGTCGTAGGCGGTGTGGTCGGTCAGGATCATCACGGCGTCCACGCCGGCGAGAAAGTCCTCGGAAAGAGGGGTCGATTCCATCGTGAACTGGTGTTTGCGGCCGGGTTTCAGTTTGGGGATGTGCGGGTCATTGTAAAAGACTTCCGCGCCGTTTTTCAGCAAAAGTTCCATGATGGCATAGGATGGGGACTCCCTGTCGTCGTCGATGTCCTTTTTGTAGGCGACGCCCAGAACCAGGATCTTCGATCCGTTCAGGCATTTCCTCCTCTCGTTCAAAGCGTCCATCGTTCGTCCCAGGACATAGTACGGCATGGAGACGTTGACTTCTCCGGCCAGTTGAATGAACCGGGTTGTGAAGTCGTATTCGCGGGCCTTCCACGAGAGGTAGAAGGGATCTATGGGGATGCAGTGCCCGCCGAGCCCCGGCCCAGGGTAGAACGGGGTGAATCCGAAGGGCTTTGAGGAAGCGGCTTCGATGACCTCCCAGATGTCGATGTCCATCCGCTGAGCCAGAACTTTGAGTTCGTTGACGAGGGCGATGTTGACGCTGCGGTAGATGTTTTCCAGGAGTTTTGCGAGCTCCGCCACCCGCGTGGAGGACACCGGGACCACTTTCGATACGGCATGGGAGTAGAGGGCCTTTGCGCATTCGAGGCACTCTTGCGTAAACCCTCCCACCAGCTTGGGGATATTCCCGGTGTGGAAACTCTTGTTGCCGGGGTCCTCACGTTCGGGCGAGAAAGCCAGGAAGAAATCCTTGCCCGCCTGGAGGCCAGTTCGTTGAAGCCGGGGGAGCATGATCTCCTCGGTCGTGCCCGGGTAGGTCGTGCTCTCCAATACAATCAGTTGGCCTGGGCGAAGATATTTTGCCACGACATCGGTCGTGTCAATCACGAATCGGAGGTCCGGTTCCATTTTCTCTGTGAGTGGCGTTGGAACGCATATGAGAATGCAGTCCGCCTCGCTCAGCCGTTCGAACCCGATGGTCACATCCAGACGCTTCTGCGCCAGGAAGGACTGGATGGGCTCGATGGGGATGTGCTCGATATAGCTTCTGCCGTGCAGCAGCGCGTCGATCTTTCTGCTGTCGACATCGAAGCCGATGAGGGGCAACCCCGCCTCCCCAAAGCGAATGAGGAGCGGGAGTCCGACGTATCCGAGGCCGATGATGCCGACCGTTGCCTGTTTGTTCCGGATTTTGCCAAGTAGTTCGTTCACCCTAATCCTTTCTGTTCCTGTTCCTTGTCTGCATTGTGAGGCTGCTCTTTCATGCCGGCCTGGTCCCAAAAGACATCAGATGGGATGCGGAACGATCCGTTGCGTATTATTTTGGCAAGAAACCACGGAGAACGCAACCCATAAGCTTTGCGTTCCCGGCGGTGGGGAGGAGGAGTTGGTGTTGGCGGCCGGTTTGTCGCAAATGGGCCGCCGTATGAAGGATCAGCATATCGAACTCGAGCTCTTCAGAGAAAAAAAGGAAAAGGAGGTATGCCATGCCCGATTTCGGAACGGCTCTTTCCGGCCTCGCTTCCGCTCGGAAGCTCACCCACAGCGAACTCGTGCGGGCCATTCGTTTCATGGTGGCCGCAGAGTACGAAGCCGTGCAGCTTTACATGCAGCTTGCCGAGTCGACGGAGAACGAACTGGCGAGGGTGGTCCTGCAGGACATTGCGGAGGAGGAACTCGTCCATGCGGGTGAATTCCTGAGGCTCCTCAAAGAATTGGCCCCTGGCGAGGAGGCGCTGTACAAGAAGGGTTACGAAGAGGTGGAGGAGACGATCCAGAAACTGAAGGAATGACGGCGCGGTGGCGGCGAACCCGGAGCGGGTTCGTCGACGCCTCCCTGTTTCCCAGGTCGCCGGAGTCGCGCAGCCGCCGTGAGCGCGGGGCGACTCCGGAGTAATCGCTTACCAGGTTTTTCGCACCTTCACGCCGTTTTCGTCGAGGAATTTCTTTATTCCAGCGATTGTGTGGGTCCCGTAGTGCACCATGGAAGCAATGAGCGCTGCATCTGCGTTGGCAATGGAGAGAACGTCGAGGAGGTCCTCGGGTTTTCCCGCGCCCCCGGAAGCGATGACCGGGATGCCGACGCTGGTGGAAATCAGGCGGGTGAGCTGTAATTCGTAGCCGTCCCGAGTGCCGTCGGCATCGATGGAGTTGAGGCATATTTCACCCGCGCCCAGACGTTCCGCCTCCTTCGCCCACCATAACGCATCGATTCCCATGCGGGTCCGGCCACCGTTGATGACCATCTCGTAGCCGGAGGGAATCTTGGCCGAGACGGGCACCTTCTTCACGTCCATTCCCAGGACGACGCACTGGCTTCCGAAGGCTTGCGCGCCCTGGCGGATGATGTCCGGATCGAGCACCGCAGCGGAATTGACGCTGACCTTCTCGGCTCCCGCAAGGAGCACGTCCCTCATGTCTTCGAGGGTTCGTATGCCGCCGCCAACGGAAAACGGGATGAAAATAGTCTCTGCGACCCGTCTTACGACGTCGAGCATGATGGGCCGCCGATCGCTCGACGCCGTGATGTCGTAGAAGACGATCTCGTCTGCGCCCTCTTCATAGTAGAAACGGCCCATTTCCACGGGGTCGCCGATGTCGATGTTGTCTTTGAACTTTATCCCCTTGGTAGTGCGCCCGTCTCGCACGTCCAGGCAGGGAATGATGCGCTTGCTCAGCATGCTTGCTCCTTCATGAAGGTGACCGGCCATTCCAACGGCAGAAGTTCTTCAGAATCTGCAACCCGGGAGGACCGCTCTTTTCCGGGTGAAACTGGACGGCCGCCAGGTTCTCGCGCGCCACGGCGGAGCTGAAGTAGATCCCGTATTCCGTCCTGCCCAGGACGTCCGCCTCATCGGCGGCTTCCGGATAGTAGCTGTGAACGAAATAGAATTCGCTTTCCGGCTTCACGTTTTCGAAGACGGGATGGCGCCGGGAGAAAACGACACGATTCCATCCCATGTGAGGAATCTTCAGACGCTCGTTCTTTGCGTCCTTCATGTCGCGGGGAAAGAGCCGCACCTTTCCGGGGAGGATCCCGAGGCAGGGAGTGTCGTTCTCTTCGCTGTAATCAAAGAGCACCTGGAGTCCGACACAGATTCCCAGGATGGGAACGCCGGATTGAATCGCCTCCCGGAGCATGGCGTCGAGCCCCAGTTCCCTGAGGTCGTCCATGGATTTGCCCGCTGCGCCGACCCCGGGGAAGATGATCCGGTCGGCATTCCGGATCTCCTCTTGCGAACAGGTGATCCGGCAGGGAAAATTGAGGAATTGAAGCGCCCTTTGGACGCTCGTGAGGTTGCCGGCTCTATAATCCAGAATAGCGATCACGCATGACTCCTTTCGACTATTGCCGCCTTTCGAGTGACAACGACAAATATCCTTTATCTATTCACGGGTCAAGAGCGTGGTTTTGAACGACGTTTCATGAGATGATAATTATCGTTACCGCGAAGAGATCCGGCAAGGCAGTCCGCTTCATCGTCGCAGATTGTTTTTGACATGGTTTTTCTTCGTAGGCAAGATAACTCGAACGTAAGAAGGGTCGATTGCACGGAGTCTTGACCGCTGAAGAAAGCGAGGCCGTAAGATGCAGAATATTTCAGAATCTCTGAGAAGGCAAAGGGAACAGATCCTCACGGACGGCAGCGAAGAATCGTTGAGCCGTCATAGCAGCCTCTTGGAGATTGCCGTCATTTCTCTCTACAACCGGCTGGCCAACCGTCTGAATCTCGACGCGGAACAGTTTCGGTCGAGCGGCGCCGTCCTGGCGACGGGCAGCTTTAGCAGGGGACTGTTGGGACCGGGCCAACCGGTTCCGCTCCTTTTCCTGAAAGCTGAATCTCTTCCGGGACGCGAAAGCTGGCTGGAGGAGATCGTCTCTCCTCTGGAGGAGGCCGGGTGGGTTGTGGAGGCGATTCAGGGAACCCCGGCGAGGTTGATGGAAGAGGCCAGGGGCGACTTCCATCTTTTTCTTCGACTTCTCGATACGCGTTTCATTTCGGGGAATCGCGTGTTGGCCGACGAACTCGACAAGGCTCTCGAGGCCTACGTCGAGGAACGGCGGGACGACCTCCTCGCGCGCCTCCGCGAGTGCGTCCTGAGCCGCGAAGCGATGGCCGATGCTCCGGAGCACTGGCAAGAGCCCGACCTCTATCAAGGTCGCGGATCACTGGCGGATATCTCTGCTATTCGTGCGGCATGCCGAATCGCGGGCAACATAACCAGCCTGGAGGATGCGATTTTTCGGGGCTACCTGACCCGGGCGGAAGTGGACCATCTCGTCAGGGCCGAGAAGGCATATGCGAGGCTGCTGAGCCTCCTCCGGGATTTCTCACCCGATGCCGGGGGCCTGTTGCGCTTCGAGAGCCAGGAATGGCTCGCGACGAAATTGAGATACTCCGAAAGGTCCGGATATCTCCCCGTGGAGACTTTCATGCAGCAGCTCTATCAGCTTTGTCACGCAGCGGCCTGCGTCTCACGGGAGTTTTGGGAAAGGCTGGAGGAAAGCCGCGCCGCTGAATCCGGCGGTGAGGAAGGCGCGACGGAGGTATTGGAGACCGGCGTTCTGGCCCGGTCCGGGAAGATATGCCTCCAGACCGAGAAATACCCGGCGACTGCCGGTTATCTCGTCCACCTCTTCAGCCTTGCGGCCCGACACGATCTCGGGTTCGCCAACGTGACCCGCCAGTGGATCGGGCATCACCGAAACGTTCTGGATACGGCTTCGGGAGATGCCGCCGTGAAAGAAGAGATTCTTCAACTCATTCGGTTCGATTCGTCGGACCTGCGTGTCGTCAGGATCTTCTACGATCAAGGGCTTCTCACCTCGCTCATTCCCGAACTCGCCGCCGTGCACGGTCTCGTCCAGCACGACAATTTCCATCTCTACCCGGTGCACGAACACCACCTGCGCACTCTGAGAGAACTGAAGCGGCTCTGTGCGGGCGACTACAGTGAAGAGGAGCCCGAACTGACTCGGATCGCCCAGGGGTTGGAAGACCCCGTATGGCTCTTCCTTTCGGGGCTGCTGCATGACATCGGAAAAAGCTCGGGAACGAAGCATGCGGCTCGAGGAGGGGAAATGATACCCGCCGTCGCCCATCGGCTCGGTCTGAGCCCGGAAGAGGCCGAAACGGTTCAATTCCTGGTCTCCGAGCACCTGCTGCTCACCAACAGTGCGTCGCTGCGGGATCTCGGGGATCAGGAAATGCTCTCCCAATGCGCATTGGCTGTGAGGACGCAGCCACGGCTCGACCAGCTCGCGCTCTTGAGCTTCGCCGATATGGCCGCAACGGGCCCGAAGGCCGCTCAGAAGTGGAAGGATACCCCTACCGTCAGCCTCTATGAGAAGGTCCTGCATCTTCTTGAGAAGGGGGAACCCAGCCCCGATGCCATCGCTGAGAAGATCGACTGCGTGCGCGCGCAAGTGGAGCGGGAACTGGCGGACCTCATGGACAGCGGCGAACTCGAGGCGTATGTCGCCCAACTGGCGCCCAGGTATCTGCTCTCCATGTCGCCTTCGGCCATCGCGCGCCACCTGCGCCTGGGGTGGCAGCTCCAGCATTCCGAGGAACCGTTCATCTGGGAAGTTGCAGTGAAAGACGGGGAGGTCGAATCCATCCTGATATGCAATGAGATGCCCGGACTTCTCTCGCGTTCCGCGGGCATTCTCACACTGCATAACTTGAACATCCGCGGGGCGCAGATCTTTGCAATGAACGACGCGATGATTCTCCTCATCTACCAGTGTCGTCTCCCCGAGGGGGCCGGAAAAGGTCTCGACTGGAATAGCGTGAGGGAACACATGAAGCGTCTCCTCCGGGGGAAGATCGCACTCGATTATCGCATCGCGGCCCATGCGGCAAGCCGCGGTTGTCAGCCGCTCCAACTCCGGCCAACTCCCAGCCGGATTCTCGTCGACAACAACTCTTCGGGAAGGTACACCATTCTGGAAGTCTACACCGTGGACCGCGTAGGGTTGCTCTACACCATCAGCCGAACGCTTTTCGAACTCCAGATACGCATCTATGTCGCCAAGATCACAACTAAAGTCGATCAGGTCGCCGACGTGTTCTACGTGAAGACGCGTCAGGGCGAGAAAGTGACGGACCCGGAACAGATCGAGGAGATCAAGAGCGCTTTGCTCTACTGGCTGGATGGTCCCGGCGGAGTTGCATGAGGTCGAGCCGTTTGTTTCCCGCGGTGACGGTTGGCCCGAGTTCTCGCGGTCCTTCTATTCCCAGTGGTCGTGCCGGGTCCGTTTGAGATCGATGTACTCGATCCTCCCCCGGTCGTTCACAAAAGACGTGAGGACCCAGTTGACCACGCTGATGACGAGCGACCCGAACACGGCGGACCAAAAACCGGACACGTAGAATCCCGATATCACGCCGGAGACCATTAGAAGCAGGAAGGCGTTTATCACGAAAGTGAAAAGGCCGAAGGTGAGGATGTTGATGGGAAGGGTCAAGAGGATGAGAACGGGCCGGAAGATCGTGTTCAGGACTCCCAGGATGGCCGCGGCGAAGAAAGCCGAAAAGAAGTCTCTGGCCTCTATCCCGTTGATTGTGTAGGAAGCGAACATGATGGCCATCGTCAAAATCAACCACTTTATCAGCAATCCCTTCATCGTGCCCTCCAGGCTGTGAATGTGTGCGGGAACACCCGATAATCTCGAAATTATATTCTTTTAGCGCACCCGCGGATGCGGGTAAACAAAAAAAGAAGGGATGGACCTCGGGAGCGAATTGTCCGCACGGGGGATGTCGCAATGCCGTTGAGGGGGTGGTAACCATCCGCCGGACGACGGTTTTGAATGGACACCCGGAGCGCAGTGAGGTAAACGTTTTCGTGTAATTCTCATGCGTGGTCGGGAAGAGTTGGAATACCGGGAAAACATGTGAGACAGGCGAATCGGCAGTCCGATCGATTTTGACCTTCAGGATCGGCGGCCTTATGTGTCGACGGTTCGGGGAACGAACGTCGGGAGAATGGTTTCAGTAGATGAGGTAAGAGACAAATGGCCATGATGCGTAGTAATCGTCGGAATGTATGCAGATTTGGGTTGGTTGTGCTCGTGTTGATGGTGCTCTCCGCGGGCTGTGCGGGGGTGCAGACCAACGGGAAACAGGCTTCGGAGACAGGTCCTAAAGCGGCTCCCGAGGTTATTACGGTGGCCGTGCCCGGTACCTGTTCCATGCCCGCTGCAACGCCTTACTATCCGCCCCCCGAAAAAATCGATCTCTGTGGCGAACCCGTTCCGTTGGAATTTCAAGAGGTTCAGGAACGATTCGATAGGGAGTTCACGCTGGTGGTGTACAACCACGCTCAGGTTTACCTCTGGCTCAAGCGCATGGAGCGCTACTTCCCGTGGATCGAAGAGCGGCTTCGTTATTATGGCCTGCCCGAGGACCTGAAGTACGTTGCCATAGTGGAGAGCGATTTGATGCCCAACGTTTGCTCACCCAAGGGGGCGGCGGGACCGTGGCAGTTCATGCCGAGCACCGGTTCCTCCTACGGCCTCGAACAGAGAGGCTCCATAGACAAACGGTACGATTTCGAGCGCGCGACCGACAGCGCGTTCCGTTTTCTACAGGACCTCTACAAGCGTTACAGGAGTTGGTCCGTTGCTCTTGCCGTGTACAACTGCGGGGACAAGCGTGTTTTGGAAGAAATGCGGGCCCAGGGGGTGCGCGATTACTACCATCTGAAGCTGCCTCTCGAAACGGAACGATACGTGATGCGCGTCCTCGCCATCAAAGCGGTTTTGGGGAATCCCGGGCAGTACGGCTACTGCCTGCCCAAGGGCATGGGATACCAGGAACTCAGGCTGGACCAGGTCAAAGTGAATTTCTCGCGGCCCGTGCCCATTCAGACCATCGCCAATGCGGCCGGGATCACCTACCGCGAATTCAAGAGGCTCAATCCGGTGTTTCGAGCGGAGGAGATTCCGGCCGGACCCCAGGAACTGAAGCTGCCCGGCGGTACGGGAAAGGTATTCGAACAGAACTTCGCGGCGGGACGGACCCAGGGAGTTCAACCCGCCCCGGCGGCGAGCAGCGTGGCCGAGACCGAGGAAACGGATACGCAACCGGCTCCCGAACCTGCAAAGCCGGCGCAAAAAGCAACGGAGACGAAGGCTGCGCCAGCCAAGAGCAGCGCCGCCCCCAAACCGGCTGCGGCCTCCCCCAAAGTCCACGAGGTGAAGAAGGGAGACACGCTGCTGGGTATCGCCAAACGGTATAATGTGAGCGTTCAGGATCTCCGCCAGACGAATAAAATCAGGGGAGACGACATCACACCGGGCCAGAAGCTTCGGATACCGTCGCGCTGAGTTTCCGGGCAACTTTGGATCGCAACTTCCATAAGCGCCGTCAACCCGGTCGTCTCCTTCCTGCCCCTGCACGGGGGAGAGGGAGCGGTCGTCCATGGTGTTAAGGAAAAGCCCTACAAAGGAAAGTGACGGGGCAAAAGGAAAGCGCTTGAAGATGGATGCAAATCCTGAGGTCACTGTCCGCGCGTCTTCGGCATGAAGGGCGGGGGCCGCCAAAAGAATGACGCTCGCACCGGCAAGGAGAAAAGCGATGTCCAAACCTCCGGGCAAACCTGCTGTCGGAAAGGCCTGATGGCGGTTCCGGAAGCATCTGCGGCGCGACTCTCGAACTCCGGGCTTCGGTCGCCTCGATTCCCTTGCCTGCGACTTCTCCCAGCCGCGCTCCCTCCATAATTCTGCCAACGGTGCGCGAAACCCCATGCTGATATTGCACTCGACGGCTCGCCTCGGAACGCCGAATGGGCGGGCCTCTTCTGGCACGGTCGTTGCTCCTGATAATTCCGGGATTGTTTACCTCTTTCGGGAGATGGATTGCCGGAATGATCATGCTGGGTGTGGAGCGAGCCAATTCCCTTGATTCTCCGACATCTGCGCCGTCCGAAGCGACGCAGAAAGATGCGCGGAACTTCGAGGCGATCGTCGAATCCGCCATGATGGAGGGAACAAACAGCCTGCCCGGCGCATCGCCTCCGGGTAACTTATTCCCGGCAGGGCCTTTTTCTCAAATCAAACCCGTGTCCACCGCGCCTCTGAAGCATGCCGCGCTTGCTTACTCGCAACAGGCCGATATCAAAAGAGAAACCAAAGGTATGAGCGATTGGGAAAAGTATAAGGAGGACCAGTTGCTCCGCAATCCCGGCGGCAAGAACTACAATCTCGATGAAAAGAAAGTGTCGGAAGATTCCAGCAGGCAGAAGTCGTTCCTGGAACGGGTGGGCAAAGACATCTCTGATGTCTTCGGAAACGTCAAAAACTTCTTCATGAACCTCTTTACGGGGTCAAAAATTCTATACAGGGATCAGAACAACGAAATCAAGGAAGGAACGCAGAAGGGCCTTGTGGGTTCGGTAGTCGATTTTTTCAAGGATATCGGGAGCGCTCTCAGCTTCGGGCTCTGGCGTCCTTCCGGGGAAAAGGAGCCGCAGGGTTTCGGTGAAAGACTGGCCTACTCCTTTTCCAAGCTGAAGGACGCCATCGCGATGGACATCGTGGGCGGCGTCTCGGGCAGCATCAACCACATGGGCAAGAACCTTGTCCTGGCGGGCTGGAATCTCATTGAAGTGCTCCCCGATGCCACCATCGGCAATTTTGAGGCGGGAAGAAAGCTCACGACGACGATCTTCGACGATGGTCAGGTGATGATAGAATACCTGACGGACGTTGCGCCCACGGGAGACGCCTGGCTGAGGGTTCACGCGGGCAGCCTGAAGAACATGAAGCTGCCCCTGCTTTATAATATCGACATGCCCGAACGGAACCTGGACGATGTGCGGTGGCAGTACGTGAGGAACACCCCTTTCAGAAAAACGATTGAAACCATCGGGGCGCTGCTGGCGGATGCTGCAAGCATCGGACTCTTGGGACAGACGGTTTTCTCAGGCAAGGCCGACAACAGGCACCAGGAGATGCTCCTGCGCTGACGGACCGGACGTGGAGAATACGGGACGCCCCGGTCGCCTTTTCATGCGGCGCAGGCGTCGATCTCCCCGGAAGCTTTGCGGGGAATCTCCATCTGGCTCATTGATTTCATGCAATCTTATTTTCAGCGTTCTCGCGCTCTCCGGGGTGGATTGCTCCTGTCTCGCCAGTCGGTTGCGGTCGAGGGTTTCGTTGTGTTCTGCGAACGGTTCGGCCCTAGAATGAATCCTTCCCCCATATGAACTGTTCGAATTCTTTTTCCGCTTTGGACACGTTTTCACTGTTGTACGCGACGATATTCTTCAGATGCATGAAGGAATCGAGGTCCATTCCGGTGAATTGAATGGCTATCCCTTCCTCATTCTGGCGAATGATCTTCCCCTTGACTTTCACCGACAGTTCCGAAGACGTCCCCGAGAGAAGGATCTTCACATCGACTTCCTCGCCCGGCTGGATGGTTTCCGTCGATGTCAGAAACGCACCGTTGAGGCTCAGGTTGACGACTTCGCTCGCCATCTCCCGGTCCTGGAAACGAACGACTGCTTCGGTTTGAAAATGAATCCTGGAAAAGCATCTTTTGTCCATGGTTTTTGCCGCCTTTGTATCGGGTTGACGGATGCGGTTCCGGAGACGCGCAGGCATCCGGTTGCAAGATGAGGGTACAGAACATGAGACGAAATGACAAGATGGTAAATTGTGCAGGCGTCCGTGGGATGAGTTGTCCGCGGCCTGAAGTATGCCGGGCGGAAGGTAAAAAATGAGCGTTGCCAAGAACGGTGAACCATTTGACGCGTCATGCCCGCGAAGGCGGAAACCATGGAAAATCCCCTTGTCTTCCCCGCCTCAGTTCCGCGCCACACAAATGGGTGTCCAATCGTTACCCGTCATGCCTGCGAAAGCAGGTAGGGTGGACAGGGGGTTTGCCCTGCCCACCGAAACGACAAGCCGGTCTTTCCCGGTGGGCAACGCTTCCGCTCTTGCCCACCCTTGTATCTTTAAAACGGAACTGGAGCACTGAAGGACATCTCCGGGCCATGGTCACTCTATTCTGCGGCGCAGTCCTCAGTAGGCATCGTGTTCGGCGAGATCCTCCTCGGTGACCTTGTCTCTGAAAAAATGGTAGACCCAGACCTGGTAGGCGATGACCACCGGAATGAAAGTCAGTGCGACCCCCAGCATGATCTTCAATGTAAGGGGGCTCGATGCCGAATTGAACACGGTGAGGTTATAGGTCTCATTGAGGCTGGAAGGCAGGAGGTTCGGGTAGAGGCCCGCCACGCCGAAAAGGGTGACGCCCACGATGACGACGCATGAAGAGAACCAGGACTTCCACCACAGCTTTTTCTCGATATACACCCTGGTCATGCCGAGAGCGCCAAGGGCTGCAACGGGTATCAGGATGATGGGAATCACGAAAAAGAAAGGGTTCCTCAGATAGTTGTCGTAGAGCCTGGTTGCGAACCATGTGGCGGCGAGAAAGGCCACGGCGACGACCAGAAGGGCCAGCCAGAGCTGCGGGGCCAGGGCGGCGGCCCTGTCGTGGAGATCTCCATCCGTCTTTACCGCGAGCCAGAGCGTGCCGTGCAGCAGGAACATGACGAGGAAGAACACGCCGCCGAGCAGTCCGTATGGGTTCAGAAGCGTGAGTATGGTGCCATGGTAGATGCCCTCGCCGTCGATGGGGATTCCTTTGAAGATGTTGGCGAATGCAACCCCGAGGAGCAGTGCGGGCAGGAAACTGCCCACCACCATGCAGGCGTCCCAAACGGTTTTCCAGTGGAGGTTGTCCACCTTATCCCTGAATTCGCTCGCGACCCCGCGCAGGATGAGCGCGAACAGAACCAGCATGAGGGCTGAATAGAGGCCGCTGAACATGACGGCATACGTGAGTGGGAAGGCCGCGAAGGTGACGCCGCCCGCGGTGATGAGCCAGACTTCGTTCCCGTTCCAGTACGGGCCGATGGCGTTGAGCATCACGCGTTTGTCGGTTTCGTTCCTGGCCAGGACGGGCATCAGGGTCCCGATCCCGAGGTCGAAGCCGTCCAGCATGAAATAGACCGCCCAAAGAACACCCCAGAGAATAAACCAAACCGATTCAAGCATGTCCATACCCTCCTCTCTCAGGCAGAAATAGTAACGGGTTCGGGTCCTTTGCGCGCATGGGCCGCCATGAGGTATGCGGCGGCGGCCCCAAGCAGGGAATAAACCGCGATGAAAGCGACAAGGGAGACCGCTACCTGCGACGTGCTAATGGGTGAAACGGCATCGGCGGTCTTCATCACGCCGTAGACCACCCACGGCTGACGGCCGATCTCGGCGAGCATCCATCCCGCCTCCGCCGCAATGTATGGAAGGGGCATGGCGTAAAGCATGATCTTCAGGTACCGGGGGCTCCCTTCGAGATTGTTTCGCTTGAACCACCCGATGATGGTGAGAACAGGGAAGAGCATACCGAGAACGATCATGAGACGGAAAGAGATGAAGGATGGCAGTACGGGAGGCCGTTCGTCCTTCGGGAAGTCCTTCAGCCCTTTCACGGTCGCATCCGAGGAATGATAGGCCAGCATGCTCAAGCCGCCGGGGATTGCGCCGATCTCGATGCTGTTCCGCTCGTTCGCCACGTCGGGTATCAGGAACAAGTATTGCGGGGCGGACCTGGTCGTTTCCCAGAACGATTCCATGGCGGCCAGTTTGCTCGGTTGAGCCTTGGACACCTCGCCGGCGTGCATGTGCCCCTGGACGACCTCCACGACGGAGAAGATCAAGGCGAAGGTAAGCGCAATGCGGAAGGATTTGGAGAAAAAGAGGACGTTCTGTTTCTTCAGAAGATGCCAGGCGCTTATGCCCATTATGAAAAACCCCGCCAGAATGTAGGCTCCACCCACCGTATGGATGATCTCATGGATGGCGAAAGGCTGGGTCACGACGGCCATGAAATCCGTGAGCTCCGCTCGTCCGTTGCGGATCGTATAGCCCACGGGATGCTGCATCCACGCGTTGGCGATGAGAATCCACACGGCTGAGAGATTCGATGCGATGGCGACGAGCCATATGGTGACGGCGTGAGCCTTGGGAGAGAGCTTCTTCCACCCGAAAGCCCAAACGGCGATGAAGGTCGATTCGAGAAAGAACGCGACGGAGGCCTCTATCGCCAGCAGAGAACCGAAAATGTCGCCCACGTAGCGGGAGTAACGCGACCAGTTGGTTCCGAACTGGAATTCGAGGGTGATTCCGGTCACCACGCCGATCGCAAAGTTGATGAGAAATATTTTGCCCCAGAACTTCGCCATCCTCCGATAGTCCTCATCGCCGGTCTTAACGAAGAGGGTTTCCATGATTGCGAGGAGGACGGACAGCCCCAGGGTGAGAGGGACAAACAGGAAGTGAAAAAACGTTGCAGCCGCGAACTGCAATCTGGAGAGCATCAAGACGTCCATGGTCTTATTCCCCCGTTGGTGTGTTTGGGTTGCTGTTTGAGTGCAAATGCCGCGTAATGAACCCTTCGGTCAAACGTCAGGGCGGGATCGAATGTCCTTGCCGACAAGAGCCGTCTTCACTCTGTATCCCGTGCTTCCCGCGTCGTCGGTGCTGCCTCCGCCGGTTGAATCGAGTGGGCGATCTCGCGTCCATAGTCCTGGGCCATCTTCATGGCGCCTCCGGTGGAAGCGGACTTGAGCATGAGCGGACCGCGCACCAGTTCCATTCCGAAGATGTTGAACATGGTCGCGAAAATCCGTTCAGCCGCCTCGCCGCTCCAACCGTAGGCGCCGAAAGCGCCTCCCGCCTTGTCTTCCAAACCGGCCTTTTCCAGGGCGAAGAGGAGCGTCTTCATGGATTCCATCATTTGCCCGTGGTAGGTGGGGGAACCGAGAACGATGGCGTCGTAATCCCGGGGATCGATCTTCTGCCGTTCGTAATCGCTGACGGTGAACATCGTGACGTCAACGCCCTCCAAACGCATTCCTTCTGCGATGAGCTGGCCGATCCTCCGTGTTTCGCTCATTCTCGTGGCCAATACGATGAGTGCTTTGTACAATGCCGTCTCCTCCTTTCTCGTTGAGATTGAACGATCGCGCGTTCGGCGCCGGCGAATGCTTCATCCGGTGGCATCCCGAGGTCCGGGCCGGCTGTGCCCGTCATCGCGCTTCCACCAGCCTTTTCGTACGTGACTCTCGCGCTCTTCCTCCGCGAGTCGATGAATCTTGTAGGCCGAATCTCGCATCACTCCGAAGAGCACCCCGCACCCGGCGTCCTCCCTCACAAGGTCTCCCTCGTCTGCAAGTTGCACCATTCGGTGCGCCAGTTCGAGCGTCTTTCGTATGATTTCATTACATGGCTTCATAGTGCGAGCGCCTCATCACAGTTTTTCGGTTCGTTGGAACATAAGATAAGCATCGGGCATGCCACTTTGCCAGGGAAATGAGTATTCTAAAATTACTATATGATTCCGGTATGTTGTAAGATGGCGCTACGGAAGATCCCTGAAAATGTGTAACAGATGAGACATGTGCGAGACGATGCGGGGAGGGTGCGAAGCGGCGGCTGCATTCGTGGAGTACCCGCCCCGTGCCCCGCGATGTGCCGATGGGTCGGGACAAGACGCCCCGGCAAACAAGCTCATCGCTTCGACGGGTCGTGGCGGCAAGCGCAAAAAAGTGTCTCGAATAGGATTGTGAGACGGAACTGTCTCATGAGACGCCATGAAAGCCTTCTCGTCCGCAGTGGGTTTCAGCCTGGAGCGGGTCGGGAAGCCGTCCGCTCGGGCAATCGGACCGGTATCGGGGCCGGAGCCTCATTATGGTGTTGATTGACAGCCCGGTAGCCATGTAATAGTAAAAGATAATAGTTGCGTTCCTGCGCCGGCTTGCCATGAAGAGGTTTGTAAGGAGGGGGTGCTATGAAGTTCAGGACGTTCAAGCGATTGTGCGGAATGGCGGTGATGGTCCTCTTTGCTGCGGTCGTTCATCCATCGAATGGGTGGAGCGATTATTCGGTCTTGTACGTTTTTGACGGCTATCCGTCGGACGGCGCCAAGCCTTATGGCTCCCTGGTCTATGATTCCACCTATCTTTATGGGATGACCTCTCAAGGGGGCAGCCATGGAGCCGGCACGATCTTCAAGGCAAAAAAGAACGGCTCGGGTCGCACCATCCTGTATTCCTTTACGGGTGGTACGGACGGAGGGACTCCTTTTGGAAACCTCGTCCTGTCCGGCTCCACTCTTTATGGCATGACTTCCAGCGGCGGCGCCAACAGTGCGGGCGTTGTCTTCAAGGTTGAAACGGACGGCAGCGATTACACCATTTTGCATCCGTTTGCGCCGAAGTACAGCGACGGGGCCTATCCTCACGGGAGTCTCATCCTGTCCGGTTCCACACTCTACGGAATGACCTGTAGCGGAGGCTCCGGGACCAGTTGCGCTCAACGCTGCGGAACGATTTTTAAGCTGAAGACGAGCGGCGGCGGCCACAGCGTTTTGCATTCATTCACCGATTGGACCAATGATGGAGCGAAGCCGAATTACGGGAGTCTCATCCTGTCCGGTTCCACTCTGTATGGAATGACCTCTGCCGGGGGCAGCGCGGATGATGGAACGATTTTCAAGATCAGCACGGGCGGCTCCGGTTTTTCCCTGCTGCACTCCTTTGGAGACGGCCGTGTTTCTAACGATGGATACTCGCCGTTCGGCAGCCTGATTCTGTCCGGTTCCACTCTTTATGGAATGACTGCCAAGGGGGGCGAGGGGAACTTTGGCACGATCTTTAAGGTCAATACGAGCGGCCGCGGCTATTCCATCCTGCACTCATTCCTCGACGGGACCGTGAAGGATGATGGTTATACGCCCTACGGGAGCCTCATCCTGTCGGGTGCAATCCTCTTTGGAATGACCTCCTCGGGAGGCGGGGCTGATGATGGGACGATTTTCCAGATCGATACGGACGGCGACAACTACTCGCTTTTGCACCAGTTCGGGGACGGAACCGTGACGGACGATGGCGGGACCCCGTACGGAGACCCCACGTTGATCGGTTCGACCCTCTACGGGATGACAAGCACCCACCAAAACACCGGCTATTCCGGCTACGGGATTATTTTCGCTCTGACGGATGCGGTTGTCGTGGCGCCCGGGGCGCCGAGGGCGGTGAAAGCGACGGCGGGAAACGCAAAGGCAACGGTCGCCTTCAAAGCGCCCACTTCAAACGGGGGGAGCCCCATCACATCCTACGAAGTGACATCCAGCCCCGGAAACATCAGGGCCACGGGAAAAAAGAGTCCCATAACCGTGACGGGGCTGACCAACGGGAAAACCTATACGTTCACGGTGAAGGCGACCAATAAGGCCGGGACCGGCCCCGCATCCGCCCAATCCAACAGGGTCGAACCCGTGGGGCCTCCAGGTGCGCCGAGGGCGGTGAAAGCGACGGCGGGAAATGCAAAGGCAACGGTCGCCTTCAAAGCGCCCGCTTCCGATGGTGGAAGTCCCATCACCTCTTACACTGCGGTATCGACTCCCGGCGGCATCACGGCCAAAGGAAAAAGAAGTCCGATAGTCGTGAAAGGGTTGACCAATGGAGAAACCTATACATTCAAGGTGAGGGCGACCAATAAGTACGGGACGAGTCCCGGATCCCTCAAATCCAACAAGGTGACGCCATCGGAGTGAACCATGGCTCATGCCTTGGAGATCTCCGCTTCGAGCGGGGGAAAGAGGTTGACTCCAGGATCGTTTCCGTCATAACTTGCTCATTGACGGCGTCGGCATCAGCCTTTTTATGGTGAAGCGGGAGATATGAACAAGAAACAGAGAGCAGTGCTCATCGTCGCGGCGGCGCTCGCAGTCCTGAACGGCGTGTATTTGCCGTGGAAGGCCAGGGTCGTCACTCCGCTCTACCACAGGAGCGAATTCATCGGTTACAGGTGCCTTTTTGCCCCGCCCCTCCGCCCGGAAGGTACGGAAACCATCGACGTTCAGCGAACCCAGTTCGCGATCCAGCTCATCACTCTCGTCGTTACAACGACTGCACTGGTCCTTGCCTTCAAAGACAAGAACCCCAAGGACTGAAGGGGTTCTTTCGTACGGGATCGAGTGGTTTTTCCGAAGCCGTGCGATCGTGGGGATTTCAGGGGCGCGTCGAGCGTGGTCCGGCGGTCGCCGGGCCGTAAAGAGAACAGTGGTTCAACCGAGCAGGAGATCGCGCATGCCCAAGTATATCATCGAACGGGAAATTGCAGGGGCGGGAAATCTCTCGCCGAAGGAGTTGCAGTCCATATCCTCCAAGTCCTGCGGGATTTTGGAGGATATGGGGCCGAAGATTCAATGGGTTGAGAGCTTTGTGACCGGGGACAAGATCTATTGCATCTACATCGCACCGGATGAAGCCATGATCCGGGAACATGCGGAGAAAGGCGGTTTTCCCGCCAACCGCATATCCGAGATCAAATCCGAGATCAGCCCTGTTACTGCCGAAGTATAGTCGCCCGACCGGCGGCGCCATGGGGCGGCACAGGCGTTGATTCAAGGTTCCCTCTCCCCCAAACGGGGAAGAGGGAACGATCGTCCCGCCTTGGGTCGCCAATATTGGCTCCCGGAGGGAGCCGCTGCCGGGATGCCCGGGATTCGATGGGTGCGGGTGCGGGAGCCGGACGTGCGAATTCGATTGACACGGTATTCCGGCTCAGGTAGTGGTGCGGCAAAAGGGGCATGAAGCCCTCGAAGTCGACGCTGTGAGTGCGTGTTCGTTATTGTTCTGGTCATGGAGGCCGTGAGGTTCCCCGCAGGGAGCGTTCGGCCTTTTTTTGTCGGGGCGTTCGGTCGCTTGCGGCGTGGCGCGGCAACGCGGAAGGAACGAATGGTTTTGCGCCTGCGCGGCAGATGCGGCGCATTCATCCAGGGTCCGTGATGGCAAGAATTGAAACGTCTTTTCTCGATATCGGCTATCTGGACACTCTCTCCGGTCAGAACACCTCCGTCCATCGGCTGGACCCGCGAACCAAGCTGCTCACGACACTGGTTTTCATCGTTTGCGTCATCTCGTTCGACAAATACCAGATCTCCGGACTCGTTCCCTTTGCCCTCTATCCGGCCGTCCTCATGACCATGGGAAATCTGCCGCCCGGCTTTATCTTCGAGAAGACGCTTCTCGCCGCCCCGTTCGCTTTGTTCATCGGCATCTTCAACCCGCTCATGGATCGCGCCATCCTGATGCACCTGGGTCCCGTCGGTATTTCCGGAGGATGGATTTCCTTTGCATCCATTATGCTGCGTTTTGCCCTGACGGCGAGCACGGCCCTTATCCTGATCGGGGTCACGGGTTTCAATTCGGTGTGCATGGCTATCGAGAAGATGGGAGCGCCCAGGATCTTTGCCGTCCAGCTCCTTTTCCTGTACCGGTATATTTTCGTCTTGGCCGATGAGGCTTCGCGGGTCTCACGGGCGCGGGCGCTTCGGGCATGCGGGTCAAAGGGGTTCGGAATCAAGATCTTCGCTTCCATGATCGGGCAGATGCTTCTGCGGACGCTGGACCGGGCGAAACGGATCCACCTGGCCATGCGTTGCAGGGGGTTCGACGGCGAGATCCGTATCCTGCATCCCATGAAAGCCGGTGGACGCGACGTCTGCTTCCTGTTGGGATGGTCCTCTTTCTTCGTCGTCATGCGGCTTTGGAACATTCCGCAGATACTGGGAAGCCTGGTCCTGGAGTTGGTCAAATGAGCCATCACATCGTCGAGGTCAAGGACCTTCACTACACGTATCCGGACGGGACCGCGGTTTTGCACGGCGTGTCCTTTCGCATCACGCACGGGGAGACCGTCGGCATCATCGGGGCGAACGGGGCGGGGAAATCCACGCTCCTCCTGCACTTGAACGGCTGTCTCACCCCTCAGGCGGGAGTCGTGCGCATAGGGGATTTCCCGCTTACGAAGAAAACGATCGAGCAGGTGCGGCGCACCGTGGGCATGGTTTTCCAGGACCCGGACGATCAACTGTTCATGCCAGTGGTTCACGACGACGTGGCCTTTGGACCCCTCAACCTGGGCCTTCCGCCGGAGGACGTGGAGGAGCGGGTTGAGAACGCACTGGCCACCGTCGGTGCGTTGCATCTGAAGGACCGGCCTCCGTATAGACTGTCGGGAGGAGAGAAGCGGGCCGTCTCCATCGCCACCGTCCTTTCCATGTCGCCGAGCATCCTGGTGATGGACGAGCCGACGGCCAATCTCGATCCCAAGGCCCGGCGGCGTCTCATCGAGCTTCTAAAAACCTTCACGCACACGGTGATCGTGGCCACTCACGACCTGGACATGGTTCTGGACCTTTGCACGCGCACCATTGTCCTGAAGGATGGCCGCGTCGTCGCCGACGGCCCGAGCCCGGACGTCCTCCGGAACGAGGAATTGCTCGATGCAAGTTCCCTCGAAAAACCCCTTTGCTTGCAGCGCTGTCCCATCTGCAACGGAAAGACGGCCCATCGATATTAGCACCGGCATCTGAAATGGTAATTGTCCCACCCTGTAGCGGGTTGACGAGTTGACGGCGTCCGTTGTCTGATGAACGCTTTCGGGTGGGCGCATCCTGGCGGTGTAATTCCGGAACCGTTCCAATCCTTCAATTTCGCTTGTGTTGACATTTGGGCGCGAGGGTGTTTCGTCAGCACTGTTGGCATAGACCCCGACATCCTCCAGAAATATGTTCGCCAATAACAAGATGATGAACTGAGAGGCGAACAATTGCGCCTGTGGAAAGACAACGACGGATGACATTGTCAGGAGTCGTTGTCCCCATACTCCAAAACCACCGGCAAGCTCGGTGGTTGTTTGCTACAATAAAGAATGTTTCTCATTCTCCTTGATGAATTATCCAGGATAAAGGGCTAATGAGGGCATGTCTCCCCGAACATCCAACCAAATACGATTATCTCGGCGCTTCTTGCGGCAGCCGGTCCTTAACACAGCTCCACAGAATAAAGCGGCCATAACGCCGAGACGTCATTCCCGCTTTCGCAGGCATGGCGGGCGGCGAGTGGACACCCAAATTATGTGGAGCTGTACTTGAAAGACTTTGCTGAAGCTGCCCCCCCCCGCGGTCGCAATACTGTTGACTTAAGAACCCATCGTCATTCCGGCGCAGGCCGGAATTCAGGTGTCATGCGGTTTTGTGGACCCCGGCCTGCGCCGGGGTGACGTCAGGTCAACAACATTGCCCCTGTTTCCCCCGCGGCCTGCCTTTCCAAATATCAAGACACTCACGGAATGCTACACTGCTAGAACTTGTAGTTGACACCAACAGAGACAATGTCGGCGGTCGTTTGCCACTTGTATCCAACCTGGAAACCCGTTTGAGGGATCCCGGCAGCAACAATTGACTGGTCGCCCAGGTCTATGTGCAGATGCTGCACCACGACAGTCCAGCAACCGGCGAAGGCGTATTCGATGCCCCCGCCCACAGCCCATCCGACCTTCGTTGAACTGAACGACGAAGGGTAGAGCGACCCCAGAATCGGCCGATAGTCAGTGTATGCCGAATAGGACACATTGCCGTATGCCAGTCCGCCCGTTGCATAAACGAGCGTGGATGGGGTAACGGCATAACCCGCCCTCGGACGCAGCGTTCCATACCAGTTGATGCTCTCTCCGGCCGTAAGTCTTGTGTTGGGAAGGGGAGTGCCGGTCTGGTCCAAGATGGGGGATGAGGTTGTGTTCCCGCTCATCGCGGACCCCGAAAAATCGGCCTCAATTCCGAAGACGAAGCAGCCAACCTGATAATTGTACCCTGCCTGCAGGCCTCCAACGACTCCGTCCGGATTCGGACTCAAAGTGGTTGGCGCCAGGTCGCCGAAACCAGGGTCAGGCGCGGAAAAGTTCGTATCCCCGTTCCCCCAGCCGTAACCGACGTGAAGGCCGGCGTAAGACCCGGTCCAATTGAATGAATGTGCGATATCCGCCGCCAAGGCGGTTTGAGCCCAAATAACAATGGGAGCCAGTAGGAGTAGACAATGCAATCGCCGGATTCTCATGGTGTTAGTCCTCAAGAGTAGTCGTTTTCGAAAAGTGGACATAATCGTATACAACCGGTGACATGCGGCCATTGCCGTCCTTGACCTGAAAATAGACGATCTTGGCGCCGCTTCCCGACGGCCGGCCCAGATTAAAGCTCGGAGGAGGCTCACCCGGGCCGGGATAGAATTTCCAATGGGCGCCTTTGAAGCTTGGGGATTCGCAAACCCTGTATGCAGTCGGAATACTGCCCAGCACACTGCTGTTCAAAGTAACGGTTGGGCTGGCAACGGCGTTGGTTCCGCCGTTGACCTTGGAGTACCCCACAACCGGCCCGAGGTTTTGGAGCTTTCTCCGCAGGCCCGGACTGAGTTGAGCGAGCGGTATGACAAGCTCGGCATTGTAGACGCAGGTGTTGGGGTCCATGCCCGGTCCCTGCTGATAGTTGTTCAAGGGATTGGACGGCAGCTGGGCCGCCTGGAATATCTCCATGGCCCCGATGGCATACAAACGCGACTTGAAGGCGGGCGTTCCGGATCGGACCGCCAGGTCGTGGTCGAGCGCAAGGATTGAAATGCTCGGTTCGCCTCCGATGCTCGGATCGCTGCTGTTGTAGATGAGCCGGAAACTGCGGAACTGATGGGGGAAGTCCCTGAGGGAGGCGGTTTCGGCAACCCAGAAGCCGTGTTTGGCGGGAGCGCCGGGAATAGACACGGATGCCGCCTGCGGCGTGATGGTGTTGCGGTGTTCGTGTCCCGCGGCCCACAAGACCAGGTTCGAGTTGTTGTGACAGGCGGCGAGAATCTGGTCCACGGGAATCTGGGTGCCCTGCCAACGGGACGTAAGATAACGCTTCTTAATGTTAGCCGGATCATCACCCATGGCTATCGCCGAGTACATATTGAGCGGGACATGGGCGCAGACGATCATGAGCTCATCGGCTTTCTGACCGGCAGCCAATTGAGTCTGCAACCACTGAAAACGCTTTGCGTCAAGGGATCCCCCGCTGCTGTGGTAGCGCTTGTCCGTATCGTCAAGGGCGATGACCTTGATCGGAATGCCGGGCACCGGATGAAATGAATAACAGGCAAACCCTTCGAGCGCCATTTACCGGGTGAAGCCGTGGCCGACCGGCTGAGATTCCGTGTTGAAGAATTCGCTCATCCATTGACTTTTGGAAAGCGACCGGCGATTGCGATCGGCGGCGACTGTGACCGGCGAGGTGGACGTTGTCGGCCCCGCCCCGATGATCGTACCGTACGGGGTGGAGCCGTCGACCACGCCCATATACCAACGCTGATCAAAAGGGGCGTTGAAGACCAGCGGCCAAAACTTCGCCATCGTCTCGGAAACCTCCAACATCTTTAATTCTTCGAGTGTTTGTGCCACCCCGATGGTAAGGATCTGTGAGCCTACAAGGGTATTTCGGATCAAATCGGTTACCATGCCCGTTCCCATCCAGAACTGATCGTGGTTGCCGATTACCTGGTACCATGGGATCGACCTGTCCAGTCCCGCCGCCTGGAAAGGCTTTTGGTAGTCTATGGTCCTCGCCCCGAGGTGGGCGCCCGAGCTGGGAGTGATCCGCTTGCCGTCCAGAACGTCGATATGCCATCGCAGTTCATTGTACTGGGTATTATCCACGGCGTCGCCAAGGTGGATTCCAAAATTAAAGGGCGTCAACTGATGCTGGGCGTTGATTGTCTGAACGGTGGCATCGAGTCTCTGGGTGCTGGCGAGAACGATGCCCGAATAATTCGAACCGCCCATGGGAAATGAAACCTTATCGCCGGCAACCTCGCCCGTGACTAAGGGATATGGATATTTGTAGCCAAAACCCATATTCCTGGCCGGGCTTTCTTTGTCGCTGACATGGGTATCGGTAAGGGTAAAGAAATTCAAAAGCAGCGGCGAGGATGAATCGGGGATTCTTGTATTGGAGGTGTTCCCGTCGGTCATGTTCGGAAGGACATAGACGCCGGCCCCATTGGCCGGGGTCGTCAAACTCCACACGCCGAAGTTTTTGCCGTTTGTATTGTACTTGGAAAGATCGCTGGGACGAATGAAATAATATTTCTTTGGAGGAATAAAATGAGTGGGCGGGGGCACCGTTGCCGGCAAAACTACTTTTTCGAGGGTCGAAGTGATCGAGCGGATCGGGTAGGTTGGCCGCGAGGGGACGCCTCCGGCGGCAAAAAGCTTTTTCAGCATTCCGAGCGGAGAAAGTTCCAGCCCGAGGGCTGCCGTTGCTCCGGCGCAGTACTTCAAAAAATCTCTTCGCAATATTTTCATCACTACTCCTCTTCTACTGGTGCAATGGCACCGCCTCGTCGACAAAAGCCCACCCGCGGAGGCCGGCTCGCTCCCAAATCAGCACCTCTCGGCTTGTCGGCCCCTATGCTGTCCAATCGAAATCGCTTCCGGACAACGCACCGGACAACTGCTGATCACTTCACCAATCGGGAAAATCATGACTTCTGATAAATTTGGATTCATGGGAGGGGTATGCGCTGACCGCACGGTGGGACGGGACCCTGTGTTGTTTGAAATCAAAAAAGAAGGTCTCAATGTCCAATGCAAATGATACCAGGCCGGTTCCGAGGCGGGAAACAGCACTGGGGTTTTGGAACGACACCGTATTTTTGGATGAACCTTTTGACCGCCTGCGATATCAGGCGGACTCAGATTGCAGGCGGAGAAGCGATTAACCTGAAGTGCAACCGAGAGTTACCTGATTCACAATGACAACCGAAAATGCCCTGGCCAGTGTAGCAGCGCCTATTTGCGTCAAAAAGACGGCTGATCAAGATTCTACATTCTCCTTTCAAGGTTACATAATTTAACATGGTGCGGGGCCATGGAACAAGTCTTAACAAAAGTCTGTGGCCATCTCACATGATTTTCTTGATCCACACCCCGTCCGCCCCCTCCCACATGGTCCCGGATCACACAGTATCCCACGGGGGTTGTAGTGTGGATAACCGGGTCCACTCCCTCCGCCGTCGTCCCAAACTGCGCATAGTAGGCCAAGTTTTCGAACCGTAAGAATCATCCGCCCTCACCACCCACTTTTTGGACTCCGGGTCCCCGTCATCAAGCCGTGGGAAGAGAAGGAGAAACGCTACTACATTATACAGCTTCCGGACAAGAGCAACACTCGCATACCTCTTCATTGGGCCGACGAGGGGATTACGCCGTTACCGGAGGTTCCCACCGGATGGGAGCATTACCTGTTTTTCACCGAATCAGGGGCAATCCGGTGAAATTGCCAAGTGGACTTTGGCCCAATGCCGAAGCCGTTCACCGAAGCGCACTTACCCACGCCCGCGATAAGGTGCCATGGCGCGTCTTCAGCGGTATTTTTGGAAATGCCGTCGATTTGGCCTACAAGCTCTGGCCCCGTGATCCATCCTTTCTCTGGCATGGGATGTCGATTTTCGCCTTCGACGGCTCCAAATACGAGCTTCCGGCAACACCGGAGATTCGCAATGAATTCGATCCCCAAAGCGGTCTTCAGTATGAAGGAAGAGGACACTATCCCCAGTGCCTGATCTCAACAGCCTATGATGTCTTCAGGAGGCTTCCGATAGCCAGGAGCGTGACCGGCATCCATGGACCCGAGCGGGAGGAAGCTCAAGCCCTCTTGCCGTCCATTCCCTCTCGATCCGTACTGCTCTTCGATCGCGGATACCCCAGCTATGAACTTATTTGCTGCCTCAGAGAGAACCATAAAGGGTATTTTCTCTTTCGCTGCCCTGCCAAATCCACCTTTCCGGCGGTAGAGGCATTCGTTGCCGGCGGCAGGCAAGAGGGATTTATCCTGCTCGATCCCTCCGACAACTACCTCAAGGGGCTCAGCCGCAGGCAGAGAAGGAAGGCTAGTACACGCGGGCGGAAATTCGGCACTCGTTTTGGTGGGCACGATAAAACCGTGCCCACCCTACCAGGCGGCTGGCACTGTAGGGTGGGCACGCCTTCTTGTGCCCACCGGAACTGGTCAGGGACTTCCGCCGTCCTGTACTAGCAGGCTCATCTTCGACGTGTCGAAGGAAGTTGCCCGCAAGAGCGGGGCGCCGATCGTGGCGCCGGTTCACCTCCTGCAAGCGATACTCGATGATCCGACTCAGGTGATTGATGGCCTGCTCCGCTCCCGGGCGCCCCATGCCCCGCCCGCGGTTCCTCCCCCGAGAGCGGTTGCCGAAGAAGCACAACCGCCGGATGTCGGAGAACTTACCAGAATCCTTAAGGAACTGAGATCGAAACTGCTGGGCAAGGTATTCGGCCAGGACCACGCCGTGCAGGCGTTCGTCGAGGGACTCTTCAGCGCGGAAATCGTGGCGGCCGCGGACACCGAGAGGCGCAAACCCAAAGCTCTTTTCGTTTTCGCCGGTCCCCCCGGCGTCGGAAAGACGTACCTCGCCGAGTGCGGGGCGCAGGCTCTGGGGAGACCGTTCAAGCGCTTCGATATGAGCGGGTATTCCGACCAGATGGCAGTGCCGCTCCTCGCGGGCGCGCAACGCAGTTACCAGGCCGCTGCCCCCGGGCAACTCACGGAATTCGTGCATCAGAACCCGGAGTGCGTGCTGCTCTTCGACGAAGTCGAAAAGGCCCACCTCAACATCATTCATCTTTTCTTGCAGATTCTGGACCTGGGTTCTCTCGAAGACAAATTCACTCTGGAACGAGTCGATTTCAAGGATACCATCATCATTTTCACGACCAATGCCGGCAAGTCGCTCTACGAAAACCCGAACGCCACGGGGGTGAACGTCTCCAGTGCGAGTTTTCATCGCAGGACCATTTTGAACGCGCTTGAAAAGGAAATCGATCCGCGCACGAGGCAGCCCTTTTTCCCGCAGGCCATCTGTTCGCGCATGGCCACGGGCTACCCCCTCATGTTCAATCGGCTCGGAGCGAACGAACTGGAACGGATCGCCCGCGCGGAGATGGAGCGCGTCGGAGGTCTCCTGGAAAAACAGTACGGGAGAAAAGCGGTTTTCGGTCAGACGGTGCCCATATGCCTGGTGCTGAAGGAGGGTGCCCGGACGGATGCCCGCACCGTCCGCTCGCAGTCGGATATTTTCGTCAAATCCGAAATCTTCAAGTTCTGCTCTCTGAATACTCCCGAGCGTCTCAAGAACCTCTTTTCCGGGGCGGAGCAAATCCTCTTCGATCTCGATGAATCCGAAGGGATGGATGAGGAGGTTCATGCCTTGCTCAAGCCTGAAGGCAAACCGAGAATTCTGCTTGCGGCGAGAAAGCTCGCGGGTGTCCTCTGGCCTCAGTGCATGCCGGAGGTGGACTGGAAAGTCGCGGTGGATCTCCCCGACGCTCAGAATCTGCTCGGGGCCGATGACTTTGATCTCGTCCTTCTCGACCCGTGGTTCGGCGCTTCTTCCTCTGATGGCGGAACGCATGGCGGGAGGCCCATGACGGCGTTCCAGTTCGACCAGACGCCTGCCGCGGCGAGAGGTCTCGAGTTCGGGCAGGAACTCCTTCGCATCCTCCATGAAAAATATCCCGAGTTGCCCTGTTATCTGCTTTCCTCGCCGACAGGGGGGCTCGTCCCCAAAGTTGGTGAAGAACTCCTGCTCGCCTGCATACGCTCGGGTGGGGCCCGCGGCTTGATGGAAATCTGCGTGGTGAATCCGGAGACCGCCTCAGATCCGGGCTATCTGGACTTCCAGGAAAAGCTCGGCGACACGGCGAGTCGGTTCCGCCGGGAGAGAAACGCCGCCGAACTGGGTTCCCGAAACAAAGTGCTGACCTTTGATACGGCGCCGGCCATCTCCTCCCGGGGCGACATCGTCATCCGGCTCCGAAACCTCCGCATCGTTCAGGCCGTGGCGGCCGAGGACGTCTCGGAAGTCCTGAGCGACGTGGAACGTCCCACCACCCGATTCTCCGACGTCTATGGGGCGTCGCAGGCCAAGGTCGAACTCGAGTACATCGTCGAATGGTTGAGAGATCCCCGCCGCTTCAAGGATCTCGGCCTGAGACCGCCCCGGGGCATCCTCCTCTACGGCGACCCCGGTACGGGAAAAACCATGCTCGCCCGGGCTCTTGCAGGCGAATGCAACGTGACGTTCATGGTGGAATCGGCGACCAATTTTGTCACCAAATGGGTGGGAAGCGGCCCCGAGAATATCCGCAATCTCTTTGCCCGCGCCAGGCGGTACGCTCCGACCATCCTCTTCATCGATGAGATAGACGCGGTGGGGAAAAAGCGCCAGGGCGAGGCTTCGAGCCGCGCTCAGGAAGAGACGCTGAACGCCATCCTGACGGAGATGGACGGTTTCGGCGCGCCCGCGTCGAAGCCGGTCGTCGTCCTGGCGGCGACCAACTTCGTTCAGCACCTGGACGAAGCTCTTAAGAGACGGTTTGACCGGGAAATCGAGGTCGATAAACCCGACAAGGCTTCGCGCCTGGCTTTCTTGAGAAAGCGCCTGCAGGGGAGTCCCAACCGCCAGGTCTCCGACGCCGTTGTGGAAAGGATCGCGGGGCAATCCGCCAACCGCACCATCGCGGACCTTGAAAGGGTCGTTCAGATGGCGGGGAGACAGGCATCCAGAAGGGACGGAGTCATCACCGATGAGATCGTCGAGGACGCCTTTGAAACCACGCGCATGGGGGACGCCAGGGGGGAAACGGACCCGGACACACTGCTCCGGGTGGCGAGACACGAGGCGGGGCATTGTCTGATCGGGTGGTTCTGGGGTGAGAAGCCGGTCCAGATAACCATCGTCGCCAGGGGTGGCGCAGGCGGTTACGTGGAGCGTGAAGTGGACGAAAATCGAATGCTCTACACGCGCGGAGAACTCGAAGGCATGATCCGCCAGGCCATGGGCGGCCGCGCCGCCGAAATCGTCTGCTACGGAACCGATGAAGGATATTCGACCGGCGTCGCGAGCGATCTCGAAAACGCGACTCGCTGGGCGTCCCGCATGGTCGGGGAATTCGGCATGTGCCAGGAAATCGGCCCCCTCGCTCTCGATACGCGGCGAATCCACGACGGCCCCCTTGCGGCCCGGCTCGCCAGGGCTACCGGAAGAATCGTAAAAACTCAGCTCGATCGGGCAATCGAAGAACTGGAGAGGAACCGTGAATTTCTGGACCGCCTCGTAGCTGCACTCCTGGACCGGAACCGGCTCACACGCCAGGACCTGGAAGCGATTCTGCCATCGGCACGTCCGAAAGGATCAGGCTGATGACGCGAACAATGGTCGAACGCTCGGGGCGTCGCCCTCATCGCCTTCGGGGTCAAGCTGGCAGTCAGCAATCGGTAGCCGTTATGCCCAACCCTCCCATCGAGCGGCTCATTGCGGCACGCCGCCTGGCTTGGGGTTATCCCATTGACAGGCGGTTTTACGGCGTTAGAATTGCTATACGTGTATAGCAATGGAGAGGATAACGATGCTGGCTATAAGGTTGCCGAAAGACATTGAGGATCGGTTGGCTGCGATGGCGGTCAAAACTGGAAGAACGAAAACTTTTTACGTCAGAGAGGCAATACTGGAGCACATCGAGGACCTGGAGGATTACTACCTGGCCGATGAGCGCATGTCTCGCTACGGGGATGGGACAATTTCGGATATAGACGAATTGGCTGAGCGGTATGAGATGGAAGATTGAATTTCTTCCGGAAGCCGAGAAAGAACTTGAGGCGCTCGATCGCCATGCGGCTCGAGGAATCCTGAAGTTACTGAAAGAGAAGATTGAGGGGGCGGACAACCCCCGATATATTGGAGAACCGCTTCGGGGCCCGGAATTCGGGAAATACTGGCGTTACAGGGTAGGAGACTACCGAATCGTTGTGTCTATATCGGATGCTTCCATCACCATTGTCATCGTCCGAATCGGCCACCGGAAAAAGGTTTATAAGTAAACGGCCGTTCCGGAAGGAACTCCGGCGAGCGTGCCCGCATTGCCAGGGTATGGGAAGGTTATGTGTTCGCGGCGTTTTGCCGTATCGTTCGGGAGGGATGACGCTTCAAAGCGGGTGGACGCTTCCCGCCTCAATTGAGGAACACCTCCCTGAAGAAATCGAATTGCTCGGTGACCGCCCCGGCGCCTCGTATCACCGCACGCAGAGGATCTTCCGACCTTTTCACATCAAGGCCCGTGGCCTGATGGAGCAGCAGCCTGAGCCCCTTGAGAAGAGCGCCGCCGCCAGCCAGCCAGATGCCGCCCTCGGAGATGTCCGAGGCGAGATCGGGCGAGGATTTCTCCAGGACCCTCCGCACCGCTTCGACGATGGCCTCCGTCGGCTCTTTGATGGCTTCGCGGATGTCCGCATCCGTTATGGTCACCACTTTGGGCATGCTGGTGGACAGATCCTTCCCGCGGAGTTTGAGTTCCAGGGTTCTCTTGAGCGGGACGGCGGAACCTATCTTGATCTTGATGACCTCGGCCATCGTCTCGCTGATTCCCATCTGGTGCTCAGTGCGAATGAACTTGCAGATCGCTTCGTTGGCCTCGTCTCCCGCCACGCGCAACGACTCGCTGCACGACACCGCGAATTTCGAAATGATCGCCACTTCCGTGGTCCCGCCGCCAATGTCCACCACCATCTGCCCCGTGGGCTGATCGATGGGAAGACCCGTACCGATGGCCGCTGCAAGCGGTTCTTCGATGAGGTACAGTTTGCCCGCGCCGGCCATCTCGGCAGCCTCGATCACGGCCCTCTTTTCCACCGACGTGATCCCCGCGGGTACGGCAATCACGAGCTTGGGACGTGAAAGAGGGAGACGCGTGAAGACCTTGCTGAGGAACGTGCGGATCATGAAGGTGGCCGTTTCAAAGTCGTGGATCACCCCGTCTTTCAACGGGCGGCTGCTAATGGTGTTCTTCCCGTGTCGCCCCGAAAGGTTCTTGGCTTCCTTGCCCACGGCGAGGACTTTATTCGTATCGGAATCCAGGGTGACCATGGAGGGTTCGTCCAAAACGACGCCTTTGCCGCGTACGTAAATCAACGTGTTTGCGGTTCCCAAATCCATGGCCATATCTTTGGAGAGAAAATCAAGCATGCGCCCCATCGTTTCCACCGTCCCTTCGTTAACTTCAACCTGGCATGGTCTGTTTCGCAGAAAAGTGTCAAATATGCGAAGATGAGATTATATAGCAAATGTTGAGCGCCATTTGCAAAGTGTTAGTGTCACTGGAGGGCCAAATTATTCGGTCAATGTGACGTTCGCTCAGGGTGGTTCCATGGTTCATTATGCAAGAGGAGGGGCTAAAGGTCAAACGTATCGGTGCGCCGGAACGTGGGGAAGGCGACAAAAGCGGCCTGGCGACGCGGCCCGGCGTGAATTCAGGGGGTTTTTCAGTTGACAAACCGCGTCGGTCCTAGGATAGATTTGATGGTGTTCTGCCGCGGATAACAATGGGGCAGGGCTGAGATGGCATTTCAGGCAGGGAGGGTATTCCGATTTCCTGCAGTGATAGGGTCCGGCAAGATGCCGTCGCCGGTTGGCGCCCTTCAGGGATGGATGCTCGTAACAGCCCCCGTTCGCTCTTGCCTGCGGATGTGCTGGAGTGGCGGGGAGCAATGGAGGTAATGCCCGTATGGGTAATATGAGAGGTTTCAATAGCTGGAGGGGCCTTTTGGCGCTGACTCTTTTCGCGTCGGCGGCGACCGCCGGGATTGGCGAGGCAAAACCCCTTGCGATCAACGCACGTTCGGCCGTCGTGATGGATATGTCCGACGGCAAGGTCCTTTTCGAGCAAAACCCCGACGAACTCATTCCTCCCGCCTCTCTCACAAAGATCCTCACTCTGTACATTGTTTTCGAAGCCGTCGAAACGGGCGAGCTTCGTCTTTCGGACAGCGTCCCGGTGAGCGCCTACGCCGCGAGCATGAGCGGGTCGCGCATGGGAATCAGAGCGGGCAGGAGGGTTCCTCTCGAAGAACTCATCAAGGGGATGGCGGTCGTCTCCGGCAATGACGCCTGCGTGGCCGCCGCCGAGTACATGAGCGGTAGTGTGGACGAGTTTGTGAGGCGGATGAATGCCAGGGCCAGGCAACTGGGGATGACGACCAGTCATTTTGTGACCCCCAACGGTCTTCCCGCCAAAGGCCAGTTGACCACCGCCCGCGATATCGCGAAACTTTCGGTGGCCTACCTCACGCGCTTCCCGGATTCGCTTCAGATACATTCCATGCAGTCTTACACGTACGAAAAGTCGAGTCACCATAACGCCAACAGACTTCTCGGGAAATGTCCCGGGGTGGACGGTCTCAAAACGGGTTTCGTATGCGCCTCGGGCTACAACATCTCCGCGACCGGCAAGAGGGGGAACGTGCGCATCCTTGCAGTGGTGATGGGAGCTCCGACCCCCCACGTGAGGCTGGTGGAAACCGGGAAACTGCTCGAAGCGGGCTTCAGAACGAGGGGCCTGGGGGTAGAGGATACGAATCTGACGCAGATGGTGGGCGGTCGCCCGAATTCGTCGAGTGCGGCCTCGGTGAAAAGGAAGCGCGGATCGGCTGGAAAAGCCGCGTCAGTCAAGGCGGTATCGCAGAAGGGAAGGAAGCAGGCAGACGTCTGCAGGGCGGTGAACCCGGCGGCGGTCAAGAACGTGAACGCAGTGACAAAAAAGGGGACCGGGAAGGCCGAGCCGGCTGACCGGAACAAGGCCGCGGGGAAGAAAAACGGCAAAAAGACGTCCCTCCAAGAAGGCGCCGCCGGGACGGGTGTGACGACCAGGACATCCGTAGCGGTGAAAAGTAGCGCCAGCGGAGCTTCGTCTGCTTCGATGAAAAAAACGTCCGCCAAGGGGAGTTCCAATACGGACTCCGGCAAAGCGTCTCCGTCATCGAGTCGCTCCAATGTCAAAAAGAAGAACGGTCCCGCCGAAAAGCCCACCACGTAAGACACTATTCTCGAAACGAGCGCTGACCGGAGAATAAAATGATCGTCATCGGGGTGGATACGGGCGGGACCTTTACCGACCTCATTTTCAAGAGGGGCGATTCGTGGGCCGTCTGCAAGTTGCCGTCAACGCCGTCAAACCCCGCGCTGGCCGTGCTGGAGGGAATCAGCCGGGTGGCCGCCGGGATTGAAGAAAAGAGGATCGTTCACGGATCGACGGTTGCAACCAACGCCATCCTGGAACGAAAAGGCGTGAAGACCGCTCTTGTCACCACCGCGGGATTTGAGGACGTTATCGAAATCGGGAGACAGAACCGCGCGAGACTGTACGATCTGGCATACAGGCGGGAACCGCAGATTGTCCCGGAGCATTTGAGGTTCGGCGTGAGGGAAAGAGTGCTCTGCAACGGGGACGTTCTGGAAGGATTGCACCGGGAAGACACCCGCGCGTTGGTTCGAGCGTTGAAGGATTCCGGCATCGAATCAGTGGCGGTTTGTTTCCTCCATTCCTACCTGAATCCGGCGCATGAAGACGAAATGAAAGCCATGCTCCGGGAACTGAACGCGCCCGTTTCCCTTTCGCATGAAATATTGTCGGAATTCAGAGAATTCGAAAGGACTTCGACGACGGTGGTGAACGCCTATGTTGCGCCGAAGATGCAGGGATACCTCTCCTGCATCGATGACGCCCTGAGCGCGGAAGACAGGCTCGGCGTCATGCAGTCCAACGGCGGGAGCATCTCTGCGCGGACGGCGATGAGGGAGCCCGTACGTACGCTCTTCTCTGGCCCCGCCGGCGGTGTCGTCGGCGCTTTGGAGTTGGGAAGAATGGCGGGCTATACCCGGCTCATCAGCTTCGATATGGGTGGCACCTCGACGGACGTCTCGCTGATCGACGGTGAGCCGGTTTTCACCTTTGAATCGAGCGTGTCGGGATATCCGGTGAAGGTTCCCTCGATCGACATCCACACGGTAGGTGCGGGTGGGGGATCGATTGCGCGCCTCGATACCGGAGGGGCCCTCAAGGTGGGACCCGAGAGCGCGGGAGCCGATCCTGGTCCCATCTGCTACGGAAAAGGGGAGTTGATTACCGTGACGGATGCAAACCTCTACCTGGGAAGGCTGGTGCCGGAGCATTTCCTCGGCGGGGGAATGGCTCTCGATGCGGAAAAGGTGGCGGACCGGATCGGGAAAATGGCCGTGGAAGCGGGATTGACTCCGGTGGGATTGGCCGAGGGAATCCTTGCCGTGGCCAACGCGACCATGGAAAAGGCGATACGCGTGATATCGGTTGAAAGGGGGTACGATCCACGGGAATTCAATCTCTTCTCCTTTGGAGGCGCGGGCGGGATGCACGCCGTTTTCCTGGCGAAACTCCTCGGCGTTCCTCGGGTGATCGTGCCTCGAAATCCGGGGATTCTCTCGGCTGTGGGGATGCTCCTGGCTGATATCGTCAAAGACTATTCGTTGACGGTCATGTTGCAGGGAGACGATTCCTCGAGGGAGGAACCGGGGATGGCACTGGACGAACTGCAAAGAAGAGCGAGAACGGATCTTCTGAAAGAGGGCGTGGGCGAAGCCGGTATCTTCATGGAAAAGTACCTGGATATGCGCTATCGGGGCCAATCTTACGAGATCGCCGTGCCGTTCGGAGACGACTGTGTCGAAAGCTTTCACCGGCTGCACGAGAGAGCCTACGGTTATCGGAAGGATGGGAATCCCGTTGAGATAGTCAACGTCAGGTTGAGGGCGAGAGGCGTTACGCCAAAGCCTGAATTCCAAAGGATTCCTGCCGGTTCTGAGGCACCACCCCCTGATGCGTTCTGGAGCCGGCGAAGGATTGCCTTCGATGGCCTCGCTGTCGAAACTACGATTTTGAAGCGGGAACGCCTCTTATGCGGAAACAGGATCAAGGGGCCGGCGATATTGACGGAATACTCGGCGACGACGGTTGTTCCGCCTTTTGCAGAGGCTGAAGTGGACGAGTACGGCAATATCGCGATTGAACTGAAGTCCAACTGAGGATTCCGATTCGTATGACGGCCCCTGCCCGGGAGTGAAGTGCAGAATGAAGGCCAATCCCGTTTTGCTTGAAGTGTTCAAGAACAGGTTTTCTTCCATAGCGGAGGAGATGGGCGTCACGTTGAACCGAACGGCGTTTTCACCCAATATCAAGGAACGGAGGGATTTTTCGTGCGCTCTTTTCGACGGAGACGGAGACGCCATCGCGCAGGCCGCCCATATCCCCGTGCATCTCGGTTCCATGCCCCTCTCGGTTAAATCGGCCATCGAGCATATGGACTTCGAGGATGGCGACATGGTCATGTTGAACGACCCCTTCAAAGGGGGGACTCACCTGCCCGATGTCACTATCGTTGCTCCGGTTTTCACCGGTGAGGGAAGACCTTCGTTTTTCGTCGCCAACCGGGCGCACCACTCCGACGTGGGAGGCATGTCCGCGGGTTCGATGCCGCTTTCAACTTCCATCTTTCAGGAAGGGATCATTATCCCGCCCCTCAAGATTGTGGAACGTGGCCAGATCGACGGGAAGCTGATGTCGTTTCTCCTGAGCAACGTGCGGACGCCTGCGGAGAGAGAAGGCGATTTTTCAGCCCAGATCATGGCCAACCTGACGGGGATTCGCAGGATGCACGAACTCGTATCGAGACACGGCCTGTCCGATGTGAAACACTACGCAGCAAGCCTTGCGGACTATTCCGAGCGAATCGTGAGAAGGGCTATTCAGGCAATTCCCGACGGCCTCTATGAATTTGAAGATTTCATGGATGATGACGGGGTGGGTGGCGAACACATCAGGATTCACGTGAAAATCGAGATAGACGGCGACCGGGCCGCCTTGGATTTTTCGGGATCGGACCCGCAGGTGGCGGGGAGCGTCAACGCGGTGGCTGCGATTTGCCTTTCTGCCGTCCTTTATGTCGTCAGGTGCATCGTGGGGGAGGAGATTCCGGTGAACGCCGGGTGCGGAAGGCCCCTCGACGTCATCACCCGTCCGGGAACCGTGGTGGACGCCTTGTTCCCGGCTGCCGTCGCGGGGGGAAACGTGGAGACGTCCCAGAGAATCGTAGATGTCGTCCTGGGAGCGCTGTCGACAGCTTTGCCGGCCACGATGCCAGCCGCGAGTCAAGGGACCATGAACAATGTCGCCATCGGTGGCGTGGACGGAAGGACGGGGCGGCAGTTCGCCTACTACGAGACGATTGCCGGCGGCATGGGCGCTACCGCGAAAAGCGATGGGGAGCGCGCAGTGCATTCTCATATGACGAACACGTTGAACACGCCCGTGGAAGCGCTCGAATACGCCTATCCACTGCTCGTCCGGGAGTATTCCATACGAAGGGATTCGGGCGGGCGGGGCGGGCACAAGGGTGGCGACGGCGTGGTGAGGGAAATCCAGATGCTCTCGGATGCCGAGGTCACAGTGCTCTCGGAGAGGCGGGCGTCGGCCCCCTACGGGCTGGCTGGAGGCATGGCCGGAGCGGTCGGAAGGAACTACGCCGTAAGAGACGGCCTCCGGGGCGTCAGACCCGGCAAGTTCCACGAAAAACTGAAGAAGGGCGACATCATCCGAATCGAGACCCCCGGTGGGGGAGGGTACGGGCGATGACTCCCGGGGGGCTACTTGATCTTCATCCAGAGCAGCACGGCCTTCTCGTTCGCGGGGTTCCTCCATTGAGTGGGCATCTCCGATGAGAGGTAGATGACATCTCCAGCGGCAAGATTGTACGCTGTTTTCTCCATTTTCAACTGGAGCTCGCCCGCCAGGAGGTAGCCGAATTCTTCACCTTTGTGGAAGAAGAAGTGGGAAGGCAGACTCTTGTGCGCCGGTATCTCGATGAGGTAGGGCTCGACCTTGGAATCGAAATCCACCGGGATGAGGAGCTTTGAGTTGACGGCGCCCTCGGGCAGTTGCGCTATTTTGACCGACGTCGCATCGGATTGCTGAAAAACGACGCGTTTCTGTGTCTCCGCCTTCGTCTGGAACAGGGAACTCACGTCCACCGAAAGGACTTCAGCCATCTTGAGCATCGCGGGAAGCGACGGATAGATGAGGTTGCTTTCCACCTGCGAAATCGTGCTCGGCGTCACGCCCACAAGCCGCGCAAGCTCCGTCTGAGAGAGATTCCTCTTGCTGCGGAGTGTTTTCAGCCGAAGCCCCAGATCGATCCCGCCCGCTCCGCGCTTTTCATCGTCAAAGGTGACCGTCAGGTCTTTCGACCAATACGTGTGCGGGTTATGGAGGCTCACGATGTCGCGTTTTTCGGCCTTGAGAATCGTGAGGGAGGTGGTTCCTCTCTTGACGGCCAGGTCAATGACGACCTGGGCGACGTGACTGATCTGAGCGCGGAGTCGAGGGGAATGAGCCTTCTTTTCCATGATCCAATAGGCGACGGTGTTGAGTTCGTACAGGCGGGGGCAGGAATGGGAGTAGAAGTTGAGGATGTGTTCCTCGCCCCCCCACACCTCCTGCATCCCAGTGATGCTGTCAAAAATGAAGCCCACCTCCCCTTGCATGCTGCCGTGGGTCCGGTAGAGAAGTTCGACGAAATGGTCTATGTTTCTGGGGTGCTCGACCTTGACGATACGGCAGGGCAGGTCGGTCGTAGCTTCTTCGTAGAACGTCATGAACACGGGCGAGCAGTTGCCCTTCCCGCAGGTGAAACAATCCAGCACCGTCAGGTGAGGATTCCGGGCGAGGGGACCCAGCTTTTCGAACAGGTTCCGCGGGGAGCGGTCGAAGCTCACGTAGATGAAAGGGCGGCGCTGCTCCTGCGAGGCTTTCATGAAGTTCATGCAGAAGACGGACGCCAGGCTTCCCGAATCGTCGTGCCATACGACGTTGTCGCCGATGTAAAGACCGCCCAGCAAACGGTCCAATTGGCCGACACCGGATGTAACGTTGTGTTTCGCTTTCATGTTCGGTTCCTCTGGATGTTATGCTGCAAACATGGTTGCAGTCCGGATTTGCGTGGCGCTGATTTGCCGGCGGTCCTCCCTTCCCTCGTGTGGGACAAATACGGTGTCCGCCGCACGGGGAAATCGGGTTGCCCAAAACCGCGACGGTGAGGGTTTGGGGGGAGCGATGGCGTTATCACGTCTTTTTGAAGGGCAGCCGCGCACCCAAGCCGATTCCTTCCGTGGAGACCACTGCCTGATAGGGCCAGACTTCGACTCCTTTCTCCACCGCTTCATGGAGAAGAGCGGCAAAGTCCGGGTCGATGAAATCCGCCGGTGCGAAACAACGGGCGTCCGGTCTCTGAATCAGAAAAAAGCAGGCGGTTCGGTGCCCCTTTCGGGCCAGGGCCGTCAGCTCCCTCAGGTGTTTCTGCCCGCGGAGGGTTACTGCGTCCGGAAAACAGGCAACGTCGTCTTCCACCAGCGTGACGTTCTTCGTTTCAATCCAGAGCGTTTCGCGGGCGTTGCTGAGAAAGGCGTCCAACCGGCTTTCACCGATTCTTGCCTCGCTCCTGAAGTGGTCATATCCGGCAAGCTCCGGCATGATGCCGGTTTCCCACGCCAGCCTGAGAAGGCGATTAGGTGTGAGCGTGTTGACGCCCACCCAAAAGCCACCGTGTCGTACGAGTTCCAGAGTATAGGGCAGACGCCTGCCGGTGCGGAGAGCGGGAGAAAGGAAGACTTCGGTTTCCGTCCGCATCAGCCCCATCATGCTCCCCGAATTGTTGCAGTGTGCCAGAAAACGTTCTCCCCCCCGGTCTACTTCGATGAGAAAACGCTTCTCTCTGCGAAGAAATCGGGCAGAAATACACCTTTCTGGGAAAACAAGGAGCTTTTTCATGCCTGGCCCCAGTTGGCACGGTACGGGGAGATCCGGAGAAATACCGGCATGGTCCCGTTTGCCCGAAGCCGTACGTTGCATCTATTGTCCGGGGAGCCCTTCCGCACCGGAAGACATGGGTATGGCAGTCCTGGTATATCCGGCCGGAGCTTCGAACAGAGATTCGTCTACGGGGCCTTCTTGGATGTTCCGATATTCCATGATGAAATCGGAATCTTCCACTCGCAGAGGGAACGGGAACCTGGTAGAAATCCAATAGAAGACTTTTTCGCCCTCCTGTACGCTCTCGTATTTCTTGCAGGGGATCCCCGAAATTGTCTCTTCGCCAAGCAGCGTGGATTGGGACTCCCTTTCCTCGCTCCATTCGTCAAACCCTGTGTCTTCCGGCTGGTAGGGCATTTCAATGTACGTTTTGGCTTGCGGCGAAATCGTCCAGGTAACCTGTCTGTCAGGCCGAAGGATCGTGACTTCGGTTTCTCTATCGATGGTGGTTTCCTGCCGGACCTTGTCGCCCTTGACATAAATCCTGCCGACGATTGCTTCATCCCCTTTGGGCTCCAGGAGCACGTCAGCCGAAAGTTCCACGGCGAAGACCGGAGCAGCAGCGAGGAGCATCAGCCAACACAGGGAAACCAGGAAAACCGCTGGAATACGCATCGTTCCATCACTCATGGTGCGAACTCCCGCTGTCAAGAATTCCGGTCGTCGCCGGAGGATTGATGTACGGGCCGCGTGCAGGAAATGACTCCGCTGCCGGCGAGAGGCCGATAAACGCGCGTGCAGATGGCCTGGAATACACAATGAGCCGAAGCCTTCACGTTTGCAAGTCATGAGATATCTCCAACCATATTGGCTATATTTTAATCGGGCCGGAGTGTCAATAGAGTGTGGCCTCCGCGACGAAATCCGATGCGGTTTGCATGGCATGTCGCATGGTTTCGACAGGTTGCAGGGAATAGCGAAACTGATTGCTTCCGATTTGGGGGCAGCACAGCATGGAACCGTCGCCGGGAACGGCGAAGGGCAATGCCTTTTCAGGCCTCGCCCTTCTGTGAGTGAAGTGTATGGGTACTCGAGGGTTGCAGCACCGATGAAGACTGGGTCAGGGTCATCATCAGACTACTATGTAAAGGCAGTCAGGATGGAGACTGCCGATGCTGCCGTGTTCGGTTGGGGAGAGAGGTCTGGTGGGACTTCTCTCCCCCGTTGAGTGAGGTGAGCAGGTGCTCGAGGGTTGCAGCACCGATGAAGACTGGGTCAGGGTCATCATCAGATTACTATGTAAAGGCAGTCAGGATGGAGACTGCCGGTGCCGCCGAACATCTTTTCAAAGGGAGAGGCCGGATGGAGGCCTCTCCCTTCGGGGTTGAGGTGAAGCGGGTGGTGTTGGGTGTTGCATCATGGATGACAACTGGGTCAGGGTCGTCATCGCTCTCTATATAAAGGCAGCGAGGATGGAAGCCGCCGGTGCCGCCGAACATCTTTTCAAAGGGAGAGGCCGGATGGAGACCCCTCCCTTCGGGGTTGAGGTGAAGCGGGTGGTGTTGGGTGTTGCATCATGGATGACAACTGGGTCAGGGTTGTCATCGCTCTCTATATAAAGGCAGCGAGGATGGAAGCCGCCGGTGTTGACAATTTTGTTTCACCGGGGAGAGGCTCGGAAGGGAGTCTCACCCCGGCGTATGGCCGTGTAGCGATGGGTTTCACTGTGTGGAACCCATCCAGCGTCTCTTTCCGGGGCATCGGTGGCCGACCGGGAGAGAATGGTTTACCAGTTGAAGACCTGATCGAGTTCCTCGTCCGTGACGCCGAAGGTCACATTGTGCGGGCCAACGGGTTCCTTCGTGAAGAACCATGGCAGCCGGTCGTCTTGAGCCGTGAAGCCCGCTCGGGTGTTGAATTCTCGTTCGGTCTTGAGGATGTTCTTACCGAGTGCGACCACGTCGTCCCCGGTCAGAGACAGGTCGTAGCATCCGTTCACGAGATCGATGAGAGCCTGGAAGGTTTCTGGCTGATCCAAAACGGCGAAAGCGATGAAAAGGCAGGCTCCGACAGCATCGACGGCGGCGGTGGCGACCTGCAGGTTGCGGGAAAGTTCGACCTGCCCCGCGGGTTTCAAGGGATCGACGTCGCCGCCCACCTTGAGGATGTTGGTCGCAACGGCATAGCCCGCCGTGTGGTCGGCGCCCATGGGGGTCGTTGCGTAGGTCACGCCGATGCCCTGAACGGCTCTGGGATCGTAGGCCGGAAGGGCCTGGCCCTTCACGACGGGAACGCGCTCGACTCCGAAGACTCTGCCCACCGTCGCGGCCCCGCTCCCGATGATCCGCCCGAGAGGCGTGCCTTTGCCGATCTGATGGACCAGGTCGATGGCCGCCGCTGCGTCTCCGAACTTGATGACGCCGCCGTCCATGGCCACACCGATGGCCACGCCGACTTCAATGGTGTCCAGGCCGTAGTTGTCGTCCAGAAAATCCATCGTCGCTATGGCGTCCAGGTCGGAGATGCCGCAGTGTCCGCCGTGCGCCCACGTGGTCTCATATTCCGGCTGCTTGCTCAGGAAATTGCCGTCCTTGTCGTAGTAGGTGCCCGAACAGCGAATGATGCATCCCCGGTGGCATCCGTGAGTAGCCGCTCCGGTTCCTCCGCGCGCGTTCTCCGTCTCCGCCTGGGTCTCGCCGCTGATCTTGTGAGCGCCCTCGAAGCGTCCGTGCTTGAAATTGCACGTCGGGTATCCGCCGGCTTCGTTCAGAATGTTCGTCAGGATGTTGGTGCCGTAGGCCGGAAGCCCCTGTCCCGTCACGGGATGCTTTCTCAGACCGTCTACGAATATCTTGTTGGCTTTCTTGAAAAGATCCGGATTGGCGGGCTCGCGCATCTTCATGCCCGTATCGTCCAGAATGATCGCCTTGACGCCCTTGGCGCCCATGACGGCCCCTACGCCGCCCCGCGCCGCGTGCCGCGTGGGTCTCAGTTCCATGTCCGTGCAGGCGATGGACGCTGCATTGAGCTTCATCTCACCCGCGGGGCCGATCGAGATGCAGCACATCTTCTCGCCGTATTCCTGCTTCATCTTTTCAACGAGGTCGTAATTGGGCAGCATCCTGAGGCTGTTGTCCGTCGAGATCTTCACCCCGTCCTTGTTGATGTAGATTTTGTAAAGATCGTCGCCCGCGGGCTTCCCTTCGAGGACGATGGCCGCATAGCCCAGCCTCGCCAGTACCTGCGAAGGCTGGCCACCCGCGTTGGCTTCCTTGATGCCTCCGGTAAGAGGACTCTTCGTGCCGATCGAAAGCCGCCCCGACATGGCCGCAGCCGTTCCGCTCAGCATGCCGGGCGCGATGACCAGCTTGTTCTCTTTTCCCAAAGGATGGCACAGCGGGGGAACCTCTTTGGCCACCAGGGTGGAGGTGAGGGCCCGTCCACCCAGACCGGCGTACTCGCCCACCGGCTCAATGCTGACCTTCGGTCCGCCTTCCGCTCCCATGTCAACTCTCAATATCTTGTCCATGTATTCCTTCCTCACCTCATTAAGTTGTCAGCTCTGAGGGGAAACGGGGATTGGATCGAGCAATCGAACTCCAGCCTCTCTCTCCAATCCCCGTCAGGTCTTACAGTCGATGTTCAAACGTTGCCGCCGTCGATTGAGGGCCGACGACGGACAACACGGCAATTCCTAGAGTGCCCACTTGTAGATTTCGATTACGTTTTCGAGCGTGGGGCAACGCGGATTTGTGAATCCACAAGCATCTTTCTGAGCGTTTTCGGCCATGATGGGCAGATCTTTTTCCTTCACGCCGAGGACCTTGAGGCCGGCCGGGATGCCGACGTCGATCGACAACTTCTGGATCGCATCGAGGGCTTTGTCTGCGGCCGCACGCTTCGAGAGTCCTGCGACGTTTTCACCCATGGCCACCGCGATGTCTACGAAGCGATCCACTTTTGCGATCAGGTTGAAGCGTTCGACGTGGGGAAGGAGAATTGCGTTGCAGACGCCGTGGGGCAGATCGTAGAAGCCGCCGAGCTGGTGAGCCATGGCATGAACGTGGCCGAGACTTGCGTTGTTGAAAGCCATGCCCGCCAGGTATTCCGCATAAGCCATGTCGTCGCGAGCCGCCATGTCGGCGCCGTTGGCAACCGCTGCGCGGAGGCTCTTCGCGATCAACTCAATCGCCTTGATAGCGCATGCGTCGGTCACGGGCGTCGCGATGATGGACACGTATGCTTCCACTGCATGGGTCAGAGCATCCATGCCGGTGGAGGCGGTCAGGGGAGACGGCATTCCGGCCATGAGCAACGGATCGTTGATGGCGACGGTGGGGGTCACGCGCCAGTCGACGATGGCCATCTTCACGTGGTTGCTGGTGTTCGTGATGATGCAGAAACGGGTCATTTCGCTACCGGTTCCCGCCGTCGTGTTCACTGCGATGAAGGGGGGCATGGGCTTCGTGGACTTGTCCACGCCTTCGTAGTCGCGAATGTTTCCACCGTTCGTTGAAACGATTCCGATGCCTTTTCCGCAGTCATGGGAACTTCCACCACCCAGGGAGATGATCATGTCGCAGTTGTTGTCTTTGAAAACTTTGAGGCCGTCATGTACGTTTTTGTCGGTGGGGTTGGGCACCGTTTCGTCGTAAACGACACAGTCGAGGCCGGCGTCTTTCTTGATGACGTCCGTAATTTGGGCCACGACTCCAAACTTGGTGAGGCCCTTATCGGTACAGATGAAAGGCTTCTTGCCCCCAAGGGTCTTGACCTGGTTGCCGATTTGTTTGTAGGCGCCAATGCCCATGAGGGTTACTGTGGGAATGAAAAATCCGTACACTTGTTCTCCAGCGGCCATGATAACTCTCCTCTTTTGTTGTGATAACGCTCAAACCTCAATCGTTCGCCCGCCCGGTGGTCTGCTGCGTTCGATTTGCGGGATCGGGGAACAACCCTACCGGTATGGTTTACCGGCGCAATCGCCTCGGCCCCTGTAATGTGCAAGGGATGGGCCATGACATATTTTATAAATAATTGCAATGGGTTGACTGTATGGTGCTTGAAATGCCAACGCCGGGGAGAGAGGGGCTGAGGAGAAAAGGGGATCTGCTGGAGGGGAATAAAATGATCTGAAGGGGATTTCTTGTGTGGAATCGGTGGGTTGCTAAATTGAGTCAAAACGGCCCATGGGCGTAGTAGGAAGAGTCAGAATGACTCATTGTGCCGGGTTGTGCATAGAGGGGCAAGGCCACAACCAACGAAAAAACAAACCACTGCGGAGAACGTGGAGAACGCAGAGAAAACAACAAGTTGCACATATTTCTCGGCAAGATTCCAAAAACTTGCAGGTTAGTAGCATAGAGTGGCTTTGGGCTCATTCCAGGCAATATTCCTTTAGCTTCCTGTAAAGTGTCTTTCTGCCTATCCCGAGGAGATCGGCGGCCTGGGAACGGTTCCCGTGAGAGTGCTCCAGCGCGCGGAGAATGTGCCGTTTCTCGATCTCGTCGAGGGTAAGGAAAACGTGGTCCGCTCCGCCGGCCCCGTCGTTGCCGGTCTGGTCGATGAGCGATTTTGGCAGGGCGTTGGGTGTTATCATTCCGTTTTCAGAAAGAATGATGCCGCGCTCGATGACGTTTCGGAGTTCGCGGATGTTTCCGGGCCAGCTGTAGCTGAGCAGTGCCTGCATGGCGTCCTTGGAGATGCGGCAGGGCGGCTGGTCGCCACTGAGGAGCACAAGAAAATGTTCGATCAGAAACGGGATATCCTCCTTGCGCTGGCGTAACGGAAGGATGTCGACCTGGAAGACGTTGAGGCGGTGGTAAAGGGCTTCCTGAAACCGGCCCAACTTTACTTCGTCTTCGAGGTTGCGGTTTGTGGCGAAAATGAAACGGACGTCCACGTGCCTTTCCTGTTTGTCGCCGACCCTGCGGTAGGTCTGGTTCTCGAGCACGCGCAGGAGGGACGACTGAACTTCCAGAGGAAGTTCGCCAATTTCATCGAGGAAAAGAGTGCCCTGGTGAGCGAGGGCCATGAGACCTTCCCGCGATTCGGTGGCGCCGGTAAATGCGCCTTTGCAGTAACCGAAGAGCTCGCTCAGGATCAGCTCTTTCTGGAGGGTCGCGCAGTTTTTGATGATGAGAGGCTGTTCCACTCTCCGGCTGTGGCTATGGATTGCGTTGGCCACCACGTCCTTGCCCACGCCGCTTTCCCCCGTGATCAGAACGGGGACGTTGGTGGGAGCCACTTTGGCGACGAGGTACAGGACATGTTGGACCATGTGGGAATGGCCGACGATCCGCGGGAATGAGGTTGGCCTGCTCTGAGTGTGTCTGAGGAGCCGGTTCTCCCTCTGGAGGCAGACCCGCTGGTAAGCCTTCTCGATGACCAGTTCAAGCCGATCCAGGGTGAAGGGTTTCGTGATGTAATCGTAGGCGCCGATCTTCATCGCTTCGACGGCACTGTCTATATTGCCGTGGCCGGTGATGAGAATCACTTCGACGTCGGGGATGGCTTCGCGAAACTTCTCCAGGAGATCCAATCCATCTCCGTCGGGGAGGCGAATGTCGAGTACGACCACATCGAATTGCTGGCGGCGGATCAGATCGAAGGCTTCGCGCGCAGTGGCGGCTGTCCGAACGGTTCTGCGCGAGTTGGCAAGTTCCTTTTCGGTCAAGCGCCGGATGGATTCTTCATCGTCGACAACGAGGATCTGGATGTGATTGAAAACTACCATGGTCCACCCTTTCGCGGCAGCTTCACGAGAAAGAGAGACCCCTGTCCCTCCTCGCTTGAAACCACTATTTCACCACCGTGGCTCTGAACAATATTATAGCACGTGGAGAGACCGACGCCGATGCCTTTCCCGACGGGCTTCGTGGTGAAGAAAGGCTCAAAAAGTTTGTCGATGTGTTGGTTGTGGATGCCGCATCCGGTGTCTTCCACCGCGAGTCCCACCCAGATGTCGTTGAGGGGCGACGTGCGGATGGCGACGGCGCCTTTGGCGCGAACGGCGTCCAAAGCGTTGAGTATCAGGTTCAAGATGACCTGCTTCAATTGAGATGCGTCTCCATAGATCAGGGGCAGCGATTCGTTCAGCTCCATGGTCAGGACGTGTTCCGGAAAAAGCTTCAGATGATGCCGAAGGAGCTTGAAGGTGTCGATCACGAGCGTGTTCAGATTGACCGGAGTGAACTCGGAACTCTTATGGCGTCCGAAGGTGAGCAGGGTTTGAACGATTTCCTGACATCGTTCGCATTCCTTCAGTATGATGCCGATATATTCGTTGAAATCTTGAAAAACATCGGGTGCCGCCCGGTCTTTAAGTTTCGGGAGCCTGCGTTTCAAACCTTCGGCGAATCCCGAAATAGCCGTGAGAGGATTGTTGATTTCATGTGCGACTCCGGCGGCCAGAACTCCCACCGTGGCCATTTTCTCCGCCATGTAGTACTTGGCCTGGTATTCTTTTTCAAGCGTGACGTCTCGCTTCAAAACCAGCACGTTGCACACGTCCCCGTCGCAGTTGAGCAAGGGCGACGCGGTGATTTCGAAATGACGGTTCTTGCCCGCCACCGGAAAAATGCAGAGCCGGCGGCAGACATGGTTCGTTTCGATGGCGGTTATCACCGGGCAGTCCGTACACGGTTGGCTCACCTGCCGAAAGACCTGGTAGCAACGCTTCCCCTCGGGTTCAGCCTCTCCGAATACATCTCTCAGCACGTGGTTGACGGACACAACCTGTAAGTCCATGGAAACGACGGCCATCACATCCGTGATGCCGTTCAGGATGGCCTGAATCTCCCTCTGCCTGCGAGCCAGCTCGAGATTGGACGCATGGAGTTCGGCGATTTTCTCCTGCACTTCCCGAAAGAAACCGAGTTTGGCGTACTCAATCCCGATCAAATCTTCCAGGGTCGGTTTCGATTCCATCACCAGGCCTCTTCGCAAAGCTGCAACAGATCTTCCCATGTGGCGGGGCGCGGGTTGGTCAGGAGGCAGACATCGTTGATCGCCATCTGGCACAGTTCGGGCAACTTGGTGCAATCGGGGACGATATCCCGCAGCTTCAAGGGTACGCCGAAAGACACGCAGTATTCCTCCAGATGTTCGATGCCGGCCAGGGCGGTCGATCGTGCTGATCGAAGCTTCTTGCCGAGCAGAATCCTGCCGATCTCGGCCGTCTTTTCAGTGCAGGCGGGGAGATTGTACCTCATGGTCGACGGGAGGAGAACTGGGTGCACCAGTCCGTGCAGCGTGTCGAACATCCCGCCGAGAGAATGGGCCAGGGCGTGTTCCGCCCCGAGTCCTGCATTGCTGAAAGCCATCCCCGCTGCCGTGCTGGCTATGCTCAACTGCTCGAGGTTCTCGATCGAACGCGATTCCACGGCTGCCGTCAGGTTCTGCATGATGAGTTGGATGGCCTTGAGGGACTGCATTTCCGTAAAGGGCGATGAAATCTTGGACACATAAGATTCCACCGCATGTGACAGGGCGTCCAACGCCGCCGCTACAATCAGTTCTGGCGTCTTGGTCAGCAGGATGAGCGGGTCGATGATCGATATATTGGGAACGAGAGTCCTGCTTGCGATGGTCATTTTTACACGCCGCTCCACATCGGTGATGATTGCGAACTGCGTGATGTCCGAACCGCTCCCGGAAGTGGATGGAATGGCCACCATCGGGGGCAAAGGGTGATGGATGCGGTTGGCGCCTTCGTAATCCTGGATTCGCCCGCCGTTGCTCGCCACCACGGCGATCCCCTTGGCTGCGTCCATGGGGCTGCCGCCGCCGATGGCCAGGATGACGTCGGCCTCCTGTTCCCGATAGAATTTGGCGCCTTTTTGGATCTGATGATCTCGAGGGTTGGATTCGACGTCCGAGTAATAGACCCAGCTCAGCTTCTCCTCAACCAGGATCTCCGTAATGCGCTGCACCCATCCTGCCTTCTCCAGGCCGGAATCGCTAACGAGAAGAACCTTCTCAGCCCCGAGCCTGCGGGCGCAGAGCGCGGCGTACTGAAGACTACCCCGCCCGAAAATTATTTCGGGAATTGCGAATTTGCTTACCTCCACCGGATTTGCCCCCCCTTTTTGTCTTCGCGCAGCCCGCCGGAGATTCGAGAAAAGCCGCGACTATCAACCATATCTTTGATTTCCCGGCAATGCCGCCGAATCTCCTGCAGCCGCAAAACCGTCATGGCCGGTGCTCGCCTGGCCACCGAACTCAACACGGCCTTTTATGATATCAGGTCGCAATTGACAAAAGCAACAGCCCTGATTGGGGGATCGTTGTGGAAAATTCTCTTCATTGATTGGACCAGGCCTTTCGTCGGATTCGCAAAGACGCCAGGCGCTGACGAGACGATGCGGCTTTGTCTGACGGAGCGCTTGCGAGCCTCCGGCCCCGTGAAATGAGAACGTTTGCGGGACCGAAAAGGGGAGAGGCTCGGAAGGGAGTCTCTCCCCGGTGTGCAACCGTGTAGCGACGGGTTCCGCTGTGCGGAACCCGTCCAGCGTCTCTTTCCGGGGCATCGGTGGCCGACCGGGAGAGAATGGTTTACCAGTTGAAGACCTGATCGAGTTCCTCGTCCGTGACGCCGAAGGTCACATTGTGCGGGCCGACGGGTTCCTTCGTGAAGAACCATGGCAGCCGGTCGTCTTGAGCCGTGAAGCCCGCTCGGGTGTTGAATTCTCGTTCGGTCTTGAGGATGTTCTTACCGAGTGCGACCACGTCGTCCCCGGTCAGAGACAGGTCGTAGCATCCGTTCACGAGATCGATGAGAGCCTGGAAGGTTTCTGGCTGATCCAAAACGGCGAAAGCGATGAAAAGGCAGGCTCCGACAGCATCGACGGCGGCGGTGGCGACCTGCAGGTTGCGGGAAAGTTCGACCTGCCCCGCGGGTTTCAAGGGATCGACGTCGCCGCCCACCTTGAGGATGTTGGTCGCAACGGCATAGCCCGCCGTGTGGTCGGCGCCCATGGGGGTCGTTGCGTAGGTCACGCCGATGCCCTGAACGGCTCTGGGATCGTAGGCCGGAAGGGCCTGGCCCTTCACGACGGGAACGCGCTCGACTCCGAAGACTCTGCCCACCGTCGCGGCCCCGCTCCCGATGATCCGCCCGAGAGGCGTGCCTTTGCCGATCTGATGGACCAGGTCGATGGCCGCCGCTGCGTCTCCGAACTTGATGACGCCGCCGTCCATGGCCACACCGATGGCCACGCCGACTTCAATGGTGTCCAGGCCGTAGTTGTCGTCCAGAAAATCCATCGTCGCTATGGCGTCCAGGTCGGAGATGCCGCAGTGTCCGCCGTGCGCCCACGTGGTCTCATATTCCGGCTGCTTGCTCAGGAAATTGCCGTCCTTGTCGTAGTAGGTGCCCGAACAGCGAATGATGCATCCCCGGTGGCATCCGTGAGTAGCCGCTCCGGTTCCTCCGCGCGCGTTCTCCGTCTCCGCCTGGGTCTCGCCGCTGATCTTGTGAGCGCCCTCGAAGCGTCCGTGCTTGAAATTGCACGTCGGGTATCCGCCGGCTTCGTTCAGAATGTTCGTCAGGATGTTGGTGCCGTAGGCCGGAAGCCCCTGTCCCGTCACGGGATGCTTTCTCAGACCGTCTACGAATATCTTGTTGGCTTTCTTGAAAAGATCCGGATTGGCGGGCTCGCGCATCTTCATGCCCGTATCGTCCAGAATGATCGCCTTGACGCCCTTGGCGCCCATGACGGCCCCTACGCCGCCCCGCGCCGCGTGCCGCGTGGGTCTCAGTTCCATGTCCGTGCAGGCGATGGACGCTGCATTGAGCTTCATCTCACCCGCGGGGCCGATCGAGATGCAGCACATCTTCTCGCCGTATTCCTGCTTCATCTTTTCAACGAGGTCGTAATTGGGCAGCATCCTGAGGCTGTTGTCCGTCGAGATCTTCACCCCGTCCTTGTTGATGTAGATTTTGTAAAGATCGTCGCCCGCGGGCTTCCCTTCGAGGACGATGGCCGCATAGCCCAGCCTCGCCAGTACCTGCGAAGGCTGGCCACCCGCGTTGGCTTCCTTGATGCCTCCGGTAAGAGGACTCTTCGTGCCGATCGAAAGCCGCCCCGACATGGCCGCAGCCGTTCCGCTCAGCATGCCGGGCGCGATGACCAGCTTGTTCTCTTTTCCCAAAGGATGGCACAGCGGGGGAACCTCTTTGGCCACCAGGGTGGAGGTGAGGGCCCGTCCACCCAGACCGGCGTACTCGCCCACCGGCTCAATGCTGACCTTCGGTCCGCCTTCCGCTCCCATGTCAACTCTCAATATCTTGTCCATGTATTCCTCCTCTGTTTGGATCCGTAGATCCACAGCTGTGAAAGGGTGGGTTTGGCTGGCGCCAATATGGGGATGCGCCTTGCGGCAGTCCGCAAGGGCGTCCCACGACTTGATGCTATGGTTCAATCTGCGAGGCATGTACAAAGGGGCAACGTGACGAATCATGGGGACCGGATGCCGATGCAACGGAAGCTTCCGCGTGCTGCGTCCCGTTCCCGTCAGGCTGAAGGCTCAGGTCTTTCCGCCAGCGGCGAGAGCCTGCCCGCGCGGGTTTTTCATGTATCCGCAGATCTTCCGATCATGTTATAACCAGCCCGGTAACAAGTTGTAAATATATCACTTTTGGCACAACGCCACCGGCTGTCGACTGGCGGGGGGCACGTGAGAGGATCGAGGGATTGTCTCTTCTGCACGAAACCAAAGATGGGATTCTCATCGAGGTTCGCGTTCAACCGAAGGCGGGCAGAAATGAGCTGGCCGGAATCCAGGAAGGGCGTCTGAAAATCCGATTGACCGCTGCGCCCGTCGAGGGAGAGGCCAACCGGGAGTGCCTAAAATTGCTCGCAAAAATCTTCGATATTCCAAAGTCCGACATGGAGATTGTCAAAGGCCGAAAGTCCCGCCTCAAGACCATTCTCGTTCGGAAACACACCGCCGATAGCCTGCTTCGGATTCTCCAGGAACAAAATTTGTCCTGATTCCATCGTGTTTGATGTTGTAATATTTTTTTTGAAAAAAACGAAACTATTTGCTAAAAGGTGGAATCATATTGCCCGTTCGGTTCAGCAGTCCACACGCAGGGTCTTTAAGGAGGCGCCGATGCGAGAGGTTGTGATCGTGAGTGCGGTTCGGACTCCCCTTGGGAATTTCAACGGTTCGCTTGCCGGTATCGGGGCGACGAAGCTTGGAGGGATCGTCATCGAGGAAGCCGTGAAACGTTGCGGCATCGGGAAGGAGGATGTCGACGAGGTCATCATGGGAATTGTGCTGCCCTGCGGTTACGGCCAGAATCCTGCCAAACAGGCGGCCGTCCTTGCCGGGATGCCCTGGGAAGTGGAATGCCTGACGGTCAACAAAGTTTGCGGGTCCGGGCTGAAGGCGGTGATGCTGGCGGCCCAGGCCATCCGTTCTGGGGATGCCGATGTCGTGGTCGCAGGGGGTATGGAGAACATGAGCATGGCGCCCTATTACCTCGACAAGGCCCGCTTCGGATACCGCATGGGGGACGGGAGCCTCCTCGACCATATGGTCCATGATGGCCTCTGGGATATCGTTAACGACTTCCATATGGGCATATCCAACGAATTGTGTTCGGAGAGATACAACATCACCAGGGAGGATCAGGATCTGTATGCCGCCCGCTCCTATGAACGGACGCTCGCAGCCATGGCGGAAGGCAGGTTCACGGATGAAATCGTTCCCGTAATTGTTTCCGGGCGAAAAGGTGGGCCGACGCCGTTCAACCGGGATGAATGTCCCAAAGAGACGCCCTACGAGACTCTTGCCAGGATGCGCCCGGCGTTTCAGAAGGATGGGGTGACGACTGCCGGGAATGCGTCTATCGTAAGCGATGGCGCCGCCGCAGTCGTCGTCATGTCGCGCGAGAAGGCGGAGGCTTTCGGGTGTCCGCCGATGGCCGCCGTGGGTGCACAGGCATCGGCGGGAATAGACATGAAATACGTATTGGCCGCTCCCATTTGGGCAATTCCCAAGTGTTTGAAAAAAGAGGGAATATCCATCGATGAGGTGGACCTTTTCGAAATCAATGAAGCGTTCAGCGGTTCAACGGTAACGGTCCTGCGAGAATTGGATCTGGACCCGGCGAAGGTGAATGTGAACGGCGGCAGTGTCGCGCTGGGCCATCCCATTGGGGCGAGCGGATGCAGGTTGCTGGTTTCTCTGCTCTACGAACTCGCTCGTCGGGGAAAAAAGACGGGGTTGGTTTCCCTCTGTCTCGGTGGGGGCGAAGCGGTGGCGATGACGGTCGGACGGTGAGAGGGAACATGGCGGGCGTGAGGCGAATATACGTCGCCGGCGCGAAGCAAAAGGAGATGATGAAACCATGGACGTTAAGACTTTTGGCGTTGTGGGCTCCGGTCAGATGGGAAGCGGTATCGCTCAGGTGGCGGCCATGAGCGGCGTTGAGGTCGTTATGAACGACATTCGGGAGGATCTGGTCGAGAGGGGCCTCAAAAGCATTGCGAGTATCCTTCGCAAGAACGTGGAAAAGGGAAAGATGAGTCCTGCGGATATGAATGGGACTCTTGGACGCATCAAACCCAGTGTGAATCTCGGGGACATGTCTGCGGCCGATTATGTTGTGGAGGCTGCAACCGAGAACGAGTCGATCAAGTTCAAGATCTTCCGCGATCTCGATTCCATCTGTCCACCCGAGACGATCCTTGCGAGCAACACCTCGTCCATTCCCATAGGGCGCATTGCCGCGCAGACGGCTCGCCCCGCCAAAGTCATCGGAATGCATTTCATGAATCCGGTCCCGGTGATGAAGCTGGTGGAGGTGATCCGGGGGTTACCCACCTCGGAGGAAACCTTCCAGATCACATGGGACCTCTCGATCAGATTCGGAAAGACCCCCGCACAATCCAGCGATTATCCAGGTTTTATCGCCAACCGGATACTCATGCCCATGATAAACGAGGCAGTCTACAGTCTCTACCATGGCGTAGGGACCCGTGAGGACATCGACACGGTGATGCGATTGGGAATGAATCATCCGATGGGACCACTGGCCCTGGCGGACCTCATCGGCCTCGATACGTGCCTGGCCATCATGCAAACGCTCTATGACGGTTTCTGTGATTCAAAGTATCGGCCGTGCCCTCTCCTGCGCAAGTACGTGGAAGCCGGGTGGCTGGGCCGGAAGACGGGGCGTGGGTTTTACGAGTACCGATAGCGGGAGAGGGAGCCGGATGGACTTTGAATTGTCGGAAGAGCTGAAAATAATTCAGGATACTGCGGCCAGGTTTGCCAGGCGCGAGCTCGAGCCGGTGGCTGCGGAATTGGACAGAACGAAGAATCGGGAGATACTGAAAAACAACCTCAAAAAGCTCGCTGAACTCGGCTTTATGGGCCTTGGCGTGGATCCGGATTATGGAGGCTCGGGGGCCGGGACGGCGGCTTTTTCACTGGTCATGATCGAGCTGGGCCGCGCCTGCGCTTCAACGGCCGTGACGACTTCGGTCACCAACATGGTCGCGGAAATCATTCAACAGGTCGGGACTGAGGAACAGAGACAAAAGTACCTCCCGCCGCTCTGCAGCGGCGAATATCCGGCCGGAAGTTTTGCGCTCACCGAGACCTGTGCCGGGTCGGATCCTGCATCCATGAAGACCTCGGCAGTTCTGGACGGCGACCGCTGGGTGTTGAACGGGAATAAGATTTTCATATCAAGCGGGGAATACGCCGGGCTTTTCGTCGTATGGGCCGTGACCGACAAGACGGCCCGCAAGGGGAAGGGCATAACCTGCCTTCTCGTGGAACCATCCTTTCCCGGTTTTGTAGTTGGCAAGGACGAAAAGAAGATGGGGCAGAACGGTTCCGCTACCAACGAACTCATCTTTGACAATTGTATAATCCCAAAAGAAAACGTTCTGGGCAAGGTGAACGACGGGTACCGGATCGCTGTTTCCGAGTTGGCGGGAGGGCGGATCGGAATAGGTTCCATGGCGCTCGGCATAGGGCTGGCCGCGATGGATTTTGCAACCAACTATGCAAAGGAGCGCATACAGTTCGGCGTCCCCATCTCCCAGTTTCAGGCGATTCAGTGGATGATCGCCGACAACTACACGCGGTTGGACGCCGCCCGTCTCCTGTTGCTGAGAGCCGCCTGTCTGAAGGATAGTGGAAAGCATTACGCGAAGGAAGCTTCCATGGGGAAAGTGTATGCCACCGAGGCCGCCAATAAGGCCTGCTACGACGCCATGCAGATTCTCGGGGGATACGGCTATACGGGCGACTACCCCATCGAGCGCTACTGCCGCGATGTCCGGGTCACGACGATTTATGAAGGAACCAGTGAGATCCAGCGGTTGATCATCGCACGAGAGATCCTTCGCTGACGCGTATCCGTAACGCGCCCTCCCGTTGCGCCGGAAGGCCGGCAGGCGGGCCATTCACCCTTCGGCTCTCTTCATCTATCGACACGTTCCTGCCACGATGTCCGCTTTCTGTTGTCTTAGCGGCGTCAGGGGAGCCTTTCCCCGGGAAAAGGCCCGTGAAGCCCCCTTTGCGGTGGCAGATGCAGATTTCCCCTATATTGCGGCCGTTTGCCGGCCTTCCGACTCGACCCCCCGGGTGAATGAGCAATTTCAGGTTAAGTGTCCATGAATTATATGCTGTTTCTCGCACTGGCTCCATGCGGTTGAGAATACGGTTTTTTTGTTGACAACGACCGTCTTTTCAATAAGAATTAAGAGGTCATAGGCGCAATTTCTTTTCCGTTTGGATTTTATTTCCGTCATTACAGTTGAATGGTAGTTGGATACAGACCCGGCAGAGGTCATGGCTGGCGGGAAGATGCTTGATTTGACCGTGGAGTCGAGGCGCTTCCCGTGGAGACGGAGACAGGCCGGGTCAACCCGTCAGGAGATGATCCATGGGCAATTGCCTCTTCAGACCAAGGCACTCGTTTGTTCCGGTTCTTTTTTTCCTGGCCGTTTTCCATGTTTGCGCATGGGGACAGACGCCCTCCTCACCACCGTTGTCCAATCCTTCGAATGCTTATGACCTTGCCCTCCGTGCGATGCAACAGAGGGACTATGCGGAGGCCCTGGACAGAATGCAGGAGGCGATCGGAGGGAATCCGACAAATCTGGAGTACCAGTATGTATTGGGGCTGGTTTACTTGCGGTTGGAGCGGCTCGACGAAGCCGAGGTGATTTTCGCCACTCTGCTCCGGGAAGATGAAGGTCATTTCCAGAAAGCCTTCTTCGAACTTGCTTCCATTCTAATGCAGCGAGGGAAAATCAACGAAGCCATTGAAGCCCTGGGTAAGGCTCGGCCGCTGGATCCGGGACGGGCCGACTACGAAACGGGCGTGGCGTATATGCGTATCCAGGACTACCCGAAGGCGGTCGAGTTTCTCAAGCGGGCGGCGATCGCCAAACCCGAACTGGCGACGGAGGCGGCGATCCAGGAGGCGATCGCCCAGTATCATATGAAGCACTACAAAGACGCCCGGGATTTGCTCGTTGCGGTATCCCGGAAGCAACTCTCTCCCGAAAAGAGGGAGGAAGTTCAGGCGTTGCTCGCATCGATGGAGTCTTCCATCCGGGCTTCCAAACCCTGGCAGGTGATTGCCACGGCGGGCCTTCAATTCGACAACAACGTGCTCCAGGATCCTCTTCAGCAGGTGAATGCCGCCCCGGCCGGCGGTGCCACGGATGCGGAGGATATGGCCGGGCTCATATCCGTTTCAGGGCGCTACAACCTCTATCAGACCGAACCATGGAAATTTGGAGTCGGTTACAACCATTACCAGTTGACCTATGCGGACCATTCCAGCCTCAATCTCATTGGAGCACGACCGACGGTCTATTTCCAATGGGAGAAATCCCCCTATTTTGCCACGGTTGAATACGTCTACAGCCACTACTGGGTAGATGGCGATTCGCGGGTGGATGTCCAGTCCATTTTCCCGCGGTTTGTCATGCTGCATGGAGACAGGTTCCGAACGGAGATCTTCACGGGTGCCGAATGGCGCTTCTACCAGGATACGACACCGGACGACAGATTGTTCCATCTCGGCGTGATGGAGTATTATCTCCTTCGCAACGGGACGGCGCACCTCAGAGCTGGTTACCAGGCTGACTACGACAATATGGTCCCGACGGAGAGAGCGAGTTTCCTGAGTCATACGGGAGCGGTGGGCGTTCAGTGGCCCATATGGAAAGAGAAGTGGTTCCTGGATCTCTCAGGGGCTTTCATCTGGCGGAACTACGACAGGGATGTCCTCATCAGTTCGACCACGAGCAGGCAGGACGAGGAGCAGGACCTGAACGTGATGGTTTTCGGCCGTCTTACCCCTTCTCTGCAAATGAGCGTTCTCTTTCAGCGTATCTGGAGCAATTCCAACATAACCAACCAATACGGCGTTGATCCCTACAACTACAGAAGGGCTATACTGACATGCATGCTGACGTACTATTTTTGAAAAAAGGTCGAGTCCGGGCGGATATTCTCTGCCTCCTGGCATTCCTGGCATGTTTTTCGGTGCAATCGGCTCTTGCGGCCGGAGAGCCTGTGGGGAAGGTGGAGTTGGTGACCGGAGCCGTGCAGGTCGCCAGGGCCGGGAAAACCGAAACCGTGAAAGCCGGCGCGTCCGTTTTCCTGCAGGACAAATGGCAAACGAAGGAAAACAGTTCGGTGGAGATCGTTTTTGTTGATGGCAGTCGAGTCAAAATGACCTCTAACACCGTCCTGGAAATCACCGAATACCTTTACAAGCCGGCCGAAAAGACGCGGCAAAGCCTTCTCTCGATGGTGTCGGGGAAGGCCAATTTTGTCGTGCAGGATCTTCAGGACTTCAAGGAAAAGCGTTTTCGAGTGCAGACGCAGACCGCTGTGGTTGGAACCCGCGACACCCGGTTCGGGGTCTGGGTGGTTGATGCACTGCTGACCAAAGCGCTGTGCATCGAGAATGTGATCGTCATGTGGAATCGGAGCATGGTTGGGGCTCCCATTCTCTTGACAGCCAACATGATCAGTGAGGTTTACGGGGAGAAGCCCCCCACGCCTCCTCGATTCGCCACTCCGGCGGAACACTCCGAGTTTCTCAAGGACATGGAGGACGTGGGCGGTAAAGGTGCCGGGACGACCAGGGGAAAGGGGATTTCAGGTGACGCCGGGAAGAGGGAGGGGGGTACCACGATGGATTCAACCGGCGTGACGTCCGTGACGTCTCCGACAACAACGGCTATGCCGACGACGACCACGGTTGCGAGCACCACGAGCACGACCAGCACTTCTTCGTCATCGACGTCCACGAGCACGACCACGACTACCACCACAACCACCACGACTTCAACCACGAGGCCGACTCTGCCGAGGCCTCCGCAGCCTCCCGGCACGGGCGCTGCGGGCGCGGGTCGGAAGTAGGGGAGTGGAGAGCGGCGTGATTTGGAAGCGGACCCGGGAGTTGGAATGTGTGCTCAGTCCATATGCAGATGACGATGTGAAATGGCGGACCGCCTGCTTGCCCTTTCGCTCCAGGGAGGGGGGGTGAGCTTGCGGCAACAGCCGGGCGCTAACGGACGAGTGTGTTTCTTTGATGCGGCACCCCCTCACAATTCCCAAAGACAAAGTCTTTGTGCCCTCCCCCTGCTTATTCCCCGGCCCCCGGATTCTGTGGGGCAATGTTGATGAATCGGGGTTCCCTCTCCCCCGTATCGGGGGAGAGGGAACCCTGCACGGGCGTTCAATAGACCCCGCACGGGCTTTCGCCCGCAACGAAGGATAAAAAGCGCGGCGGTCCCTTTTAGACAGACAACTATTGATTCTGTTGGGCAGGGGAACGATGTGGATATGACTGACGCAGGACATTTGAATGGCGCCGTTCTGAGAGACGGTGTGCCATGCCTGGTGGGCCTCGTGTGTCGATGCGGGACGGTGGAATATGCTTTGAGGAGGACAGGGTATGCGTAGATCGTATGGTTGCTTCCTGTTGTTGTCATCGCTCTTACTATGCGGGATGCTCCTGCTGTCTTCCGCAGGCATGGTTCCTGCGGTTCAGAGAAGCGGTCTCGATTCCGGGCCCGCCGACACCTCTTGGCCGATCTTTCGCCATGACACGCTGCATTCGGCGAGAAGCTCCTACGCGGGGACCCGGGGGGCAGGGGTCAAGTGGACTCTGGCCACGGGGGGGCTGGTGATGTCTTCCCCGGCTATCGCGGCTGATGGAACGATCTACATCGGTTCCATGGACGGCTACCTTTATGCCGTGAGTTCCCTTGGAGTTGTGAAATGGACCTTTGCGACAACGACGACAGGCGTCAATAGGGGCATCAATGCTTCCCCGGCGGTCGGATCGGACGGGACGATTTATGTCGGTGCGCTGGACGGTAATATGTATGCGGTGGAACCCGATAGCGGCGTGGAAAAGTGGCGGTACCCCACGGGCGGAGCGATCATGTCGTCCTGTGTGATTGGTTCGGACGAAGCCATTTATTTCGGGTCGGATGACAATTATGTCTACGCGCTGACTTCTACGGGAGTGTCCAAGTGGGCTTCCCCGTTCAGCACTTCGGGCCGGGTGACATCCTCGCCTGCCATAGACTCCAGCGGGACGGTGTACGTGGGTTCCTGGGACGGAAGCCTGTATGCGTTGAGCTCCACGGACGGAACGATGAAGTGGTCCTTTGCAACGGGAGATATGATCATTTCGTCCCCTTCGCTGAGCGCCGACGAACAGTGGGTCTTCTTTGGCTCCTACGACGGGAGTTTTTACGGCGTGGATGCGGCGACCGGCGAGACGACCTATTGGTACCACACGATTACCACTTCAACCCCGCAGTTTGTGTCTTCCCCCGCCATCGGCTTTGACGGGACTATCTATGCAGGGTGTGTCGACGGCCACCTGTATGCTTTCTATCCGACGACCGGCAATCTGGTATGGGCGTACTATGTTGGGTATCCAATCATCTCCTCCCCTGCTGTGGGAGCGGATGGAGTCATCTACTTCGCAGCACAGGATGGAACCGTGTATGCCCTCGAGGTATCCGGGACGACGCCGACCCTGCTCTGGGCGCAGGCCACTGCGGGCAGTTCGGGAGCCCTGGGCGACGGGGTGCAGTCCTCGCCGGCCATCGGCCAGGACGGCACGATTTATGTCGGCGCTGCGGACAAGAATCTCTATGCCATCAAGCAGCAGTTTACGCTGACGACTGCGGTGAGTCCGACGGGATCGGGTTCGGTGACGTTGACACCTTCGGGCGGGACGTATGATGCGGGGACGACCGTGAGCGTGAGGGCGGTAGCGAACTCGGGGTATGTCTTCGATTCCTGGACGGGGGATCTCACGGGGAGCGCCAACCCGTCGAGTATCGTCATGAGCGCGAACAAGTCGGTGACGGCGGTGTTCAAGAAGCAGCAGTTTACGCTGACGACTGCGGTGAGTCCAACGGGGTCGGGTTCGGTGACGTTGACACCTTCGGGTGGGACGTATGATGCGGGGACGACCGTGAGTGTGACGGCGGTAGCGGGTACGGGGTATGTCTTCAAACGCTGGAAGGGGGATCTTGCCGGGAGTGTCAATCCGTCGAGTATCGTCATGAGCGCGAACAAGTCGGTGACGGCGGTGTTCCAGAAGGTGTCGGTGCAATACACGCTGACGACCGCGGTGAGTCCCACGGAGTCGGGCGCGGTGACGTTGACTCCCTCCGGCGGAATATACGAATCCGGGCGGAAGGTGGTATTGAAGGCCGTAGCGGGTTCGGGATATGTCTTCGATCGTTGGACGGGGGATCTTACCGGGAGCGCAAATCCGTCGAGTATCGTCATGAGCGCGAACAAGTCGGTGACGGCAGTGTTCAGCACTCTGGATTCAGTCGTGATTGCAGTTCCTTCGGCTTCGAAAAAGGCGACGGCCAATGGTTACAGGATGATCGGAATTCCGTTGCTTTCCTCCACGGCGGGCGTGCGCGACGTCTTTTCGACCATTGCGCCGTTTTTCGGAGGAGCGGCAGATCCCTATACATGGGCGCTCTATAAGTCCAACGGAACGACTCTGATCGCCAAGACCGGTGTCGACTCCGTTCAGTACGGCAAAGGGTGGTGGATCGTTTCGACGAAAGCCAGGAAGATGAAAATATCCGGCAAGCCTCTCACGACGGACTTCAGTATGTCCGTTTCCCCCGTTTCCAACGGGAAACAGATGGTTGCATGTCCATTCAGCGACAGGACGATTCTGTGGGCGAATGTGGTTGCCGACTCGGCCAATGCGTCTTTGTTGCTTGGAGCCAGGCTTTATTATTATCAGAACGGCGAATACGTGGTTGTGAAAACGATGAAACCCGGCAAGGCATATTGGGTGACGATTGGAAACGAGAGTGGCGGCACGTTGCTGATCCGGAGAGACTATGATGGCGTAGCGGCCTCGAGCAAGGCCCTGCTTGCTTCCGCAACGGAAAAGCAGGAATTGCCCCCGCCTTTGGGGCCGGGATCTCACATCACGGTTGGCTATCCGACGGGAGGGACGCACTTGAAGGATGGCAAACGTTGCAACATCCGGTGGTCCTCTTCGGGCATCAGCCCCGAGGGATTCACCAGCAGAGTCAATATCAGCGTTTCCATGGACGGAGGAGAGAATTACACGCTTATCGCTGAAGGGGTACCCAACACGGGCGTGTACCGTTGGGCTGTTCCCGAAGGGGCGGCCGGTGTCCATTGCCGCGTCAAGATTGCCTCCGATCTCTATCCGCGGGTAAGTGGAGTGACCGGGGAGGACTTCTCCATCATAGGAAAATGAACCGGCCGCCGGCAAGAGATGGAATCTTGAGGTTATGGATGCCGGGAGGGACGTCTTTCGGGACCCCGGGCCGAGAAGCCGGACCATCCCAGGGTTTCCACGGAGCGTATCCGCTTTCGAGGGGTTTGTCTCGCCGCTTCCTGAAGATGGATGTATCGGTATGCCGCTTCGTTAGACGCTCGATTTGCCTCGACTTGCAGAGTTTGCGCCGCGATGCATGCAGTTGGGGTATAGTGGAGATCCGGAGGAATCCGACCATTGAGATCCGCGGGAAGGTTTCTGAAGCCTCTCATTGCCTGGGAGGCTCGTTTTGTCCTGGCTTCGACTTTCATCCTGGCCTGCCTTTATTTTTTGTCGGTTCCCTTTCTGGAATTGATGGAACTGAAAGCGTGGGACCTTCATTTCGCGCAGAGGGGAAAGATTGCTCCGCCGTCCGGTTTGATGGGTTTTGTGGCCATCGACGAGGAAAGCGTCAACCGGGACGGCCGGTGGCCGTGGCCGAGGCGGCAGATGGCCCGGTTGCTTCAGGCTGTGGATGATTACGGCGCTCGGGTCATCGGTCTGGATCTGGGTTTTTTTGAACCGGACCTCAAGCTCCGGCAGAGAGCCATCCTGGATCTCCGGGACCAGCTCGGGAAGAACCCGCCGGAGTCCGTCGGCCGAGAAATCATCTCGATGCTCGACGAGATAGCCGTTCGGGAGGACGACGATGTCATCCTGGCCGAAACCATTCGCAATCTCTCCATTCCGCTTGTCCTGGGCCATTTCTTTTACGCACCCGACAGTTCCTTCCAACCAATCCTCCCGCCGCCCGAGGTTCTTGACAGGGCTGCCATACCCATCGTACAGATCATCCAAACGCCGTCACCTGGAAGGTTGAATGAGGCAGGTGGTCTCGAAACGAACATACCCATCGTTTTGGAATCGACTCCGTATACGGGGAGTTTCAACGTCTATGCCGACCCCGATGGCTCCGTGCGGTCGATGCCCCTCGTCATTCGCTATGAGAATCGTTATTTCCCGTCCCTCGCTCTTCAGACACTTTCGGCAGGATTGAACCTTCCTCCCATACTCAAAGTGGACGAACGCGGCGTTGTTGACGTTCGCCTGGGACCCGTTTCCATTCCCACGAACGACAAGGGGGAGATTCTGGTCAATTTCTATGGCCCCGGGTATACGTTCCCGCACTTTTCAGCTTCCGCCCTCATGCACCATGAGGCGCCCGAGGACGCCCTGAAGGGCCGTTTCATCATCATCGGAAATACGACCATGGGCCTCCATGACATGCGTCCCACGCCGTTCGGGCCGGTTTATCCGGGAGTCGAACTTCACTGCACCGTTATGGAGAATATCGTCAATCAGCAGTTTCTCGCCAGGTCCGAACGATCCGCGCCTTTCCACGATCTCGTGGCGCTTCTCGGTATGGGTGCGGCTTTTCTCATCCTGCAGTCGTTTCTGCTGGGAATTCCGCTGGCTGGGTGTGTCGTAGCGCTCCTGGGGATTTATATAGGGATGACGCATTATTTCTTCCTGCGAGAAGGCATCTGGCTGAATCACGTGTTCCCGTCTCTCAGCCTCGTGACAATCTACCTGGGCACAACGGTTCACCACTACCTGAAGGAAGAGCGAGAGAAACGGATGGTTCGAGGGGCTTTCAGCCTCTACGTGCCCGGTTCGGTCATGGAGGAGATGCTCGCGCACCCGGAGAGACTGCGGCTCGGGGGCGAGAAGAGGGAACTGACGGTGCTTTTTTCGGACATACGCGGATTCACGAGCCTATCGGAGGTTGTTCCTCCGGAAGAACTGGTTCCTCAGTTGAATCACTACCTCACACGAATGACCCAGGTGGTTTTCGACCACCATGGCACCCTGGACAAATATATCGGCGATGCGGTTATGGCGATTTTCGGCGCTCCCGTGGAGCAGGAAGATCATGCAGTAAGAGCCTGCGGCACGGCCCTCAAAATGATCGGCGCCCTGGGCGTCCTCCAGAAAGAATGGGAGGCCCGGGGGCTGCCCGTTCTCCAGGTCGGCATCGGGATCAATACGGGTCTCATGATGGTCGGCAATATGGGTTCGGAGCGGCGTTTCGACTATACGGTGCTTGGCGACAACGTGAACCTGGCTTCCAGGCTGGAAGGTTTGACCAAGATGTACGGTGTTTCCATTGTGGTCAGTGAAACCACGTGGGAGGCTGGAAAGGGCCTGTTTGTGGGAAGAGAACTGGATGTGGTGCGCGTCAAGGGAAAACAGAAACCCGTCGCCATATATCAGATCATGGCTTTGCGCGAAGAGGGGGCCGAATACCTGCAACCACTTGCGATTTATGCCGATGCCCTCGATAAATTCAGAAAGGCGGAATGGGCGGCGGCGGCGTCTCTCTTTGCGAAAGTGGAAGAGCTGTGGCCCGGAGATGCTCCTTCCGCTCTCTATGGAGAGCGATGCAGGGGACTCCTCAGCGAACCGGGTTGCCTCGACGATTGGAGCTACGTGACGATCCTCGATCATAAGTGAGGGGAAAACAGAATCCCAAAAAGGAAAAAGCCGCTCGGTGGGGCAGACCGTTCGGCTTTCGAGGAGGAAAGAGTTTTTGCTTTCGGTATATAGAAAGAAGCAAAATGGATGCCAAAAGCCTGAATTTTTCTGCTTGTGCGTGCTGTGCGGTTTCCCGGCGATTTCCGCTTCTCGGGGCAACATGGTTTGCGCGCCATTAACCAGACAATCACGCCATAATCACGCCGCAATTCCCTTGAAACCCGCCATGAAACACGCCCCTCAAAGAGCGTGCTCGGTGAGGAATTCAACCGCGCGCGATTCAGACCAATAGACGCCTCCGGTCCGGAAGGAAACGAAGCCCACGTGTCCGCCGTGCTTTGGGATTTCGAGATAGAGCAAGGGATTGTCCCTTGCCTCTGCCACGGGGTAACAGGACCGGGGCAGAAAAGGGTCATCCGCTGCGTCGATCACCAGCACGGGGATGGCTATACGCTGCAGAAAGGGTTTGCTCGAAGCCTTCTCATAGTAGTCTTCAGCATTTGCGAAACCGTGGACGGGTGCGTAGCGATCGTCGAACTCTTTGAACGTCCGGATCGTCTGGTATCCGTTGTCGTCGATTCTCCCGGGAAATTGCCAGGCTTTCTGACGAATCTTGCCGTGCAGCAGTTTCAGGAAGCGGACCATGTACAGCCGGTTCGATGGCAGGCCCATCTGCATGGCGGAAGAGCGCAGGTCGCAAGGCGTCGAAAATACGACGGCGGCTGCCATGGCGGGATTCACTTTCCCAGCCTCCTCTCCGAGGTACTTGAGTACAATGTTGCCTCCAAGGCTGAAACCGATGAGATCGATGCGCCGGTAGGCATGGGTCCCGAGCAGGTGCTTGACGACGGACCGAAGATCGCCCGAATCTCCGCTGTGGTAAAAGCGAAGGTTCCGATTCGGTTCTCCGCTGCATCCGCGGAGGTTGATGGCTGCTGCATCCCAGCCCGCTCGATTCAAAGCGCGAACCATTCCAAGCACGTAGGGCCGATAAGAGTTGCCCTCCAAACCGTGGACGACGATGGCAATCCTCTGTGCTCTCACGCTGGAGAAATCGAGATCGAGGAAATCCCCGTCGGGAGTCGTCAGTCTGCGCCGCTTGTATGAGACTCCTCCGACTCGTCTGAAGAGGTTTGGGAAAATGGTCTGCATGTGGCAATTGACGAAAGGGAAAGGAGGACGATAGTCGGACGAACTGTGGACCGGCATGGACCTTTCTCCGTTTGAATGTTCGAGATTCCAGGGGAAGCCTTCATTGACGGGATTATCGTTGCGCGAGGCTTTGCAGCACTGTGACGGGAAACGGAAGCCGCTGACATGGCAATGACCAGCCGATTGCATACACCACGATTCGCCTCTCCCCAGCCTGGGTGGCGAGGGTTGGGTTGGGGGCTTCCGAGCCGATCTTCCCTCACCCTGGCTCCCTCCCACAGGCAGGGAGAACCCCAATTCAACCCCCAGCCTCTCCCCCCATTTTGTGGGGGGAGAGGAAAACCCTATTGACACCCTCTGAGTACCGCGCCACATGAATGGGTGTCCAGTCGTTACCCGTCATGTCTTCGAAAGCAGGTAGGGTGGGCAGGGGTTTTGCCCTGCCCACCGAAACGACAGGTCGGTCTTTCCCGGTGGGCAACGCGTCCGCTCTTGCCCACCCTACGGGAACTGGAGCACCTGATGACATCTCCGGGTTGTGGTCACTTTATTTTGTGGAGCTGTACTAAGGAACATTGGGTTGTTTGCCCTTTTTACCTTGACCTGGCTGCTGCATCTTGGGCTGCTGCTGCATCTTGGGCTGCTGCTGCATCTTAGGCTGCTGCTGCATCTTAGGCTGCTGCTGCATCTTAGGCTGCTGCTGCATCTTAGGCTGCTGCTGCATCTTAGGCTGCTGCTGCATCTTAGGCTGCTGCTGCATCTTAGGCTGCTGCTGCATC